>VTLG01011118.1_pt1 | contig 36324 bp, 20 predicted proteins | sample 4694571 | NCBI WGS metagenome assembly VTLG01 (sample SAMN12604809, study PRJNA352737) | marine metagenome | biome: ENVO:00000447; feature: ENVO:00000209|ENVO:00000569|ENVO:01000036; material: ENVO:00002151; isolation source: viral sequences binned using virsorter ...
TATCATTAAAGTCTCCTTCATAATCATCCTGCATTGTTATGTTTTCAAGAACAACCGGAACATCTCTTTTCTCCTTAATACTATCAACCAAAGTAACTGTTAAATTATATGCTGGTTGGAAATATGGGAGAATTTGTTCGGTAATCTGTAAAGCATCATCATTCAACTTACACATAATAGCAAGTTCAAATTGCATATTATAAGGAACTGGCATATATGCTTTATTACTATCCTTTCCAGTTTTAGGATCCTTAGTAACAAACTGTTGTGTAGTAGTAACTTTTCTAGCAGGATCATAAGTCATTCCAGTAAACTCAAAAGACATCCTGGGCAATGTAATTGCTGTAGACTTGTTTAAATCTGGTGATTGTGTGAGCCTTGCTAAGAACTTCTGTGTTGGTCCATATGCCAAAGGAACTCTAACAACATTTGTGGTATTATCACTATTATCCGTATGGGTAATAGAGATACCATTAAATAGAGTACCAAACGCAATGATGGTCCTCCTCAAAATTTCGTTATAAAAATATTCAAACATTGTTAAATTCCTAGTATCTTATTTAGGGTATACCGAACGGGTTTTGCTCACTAAAGTCCAGAATCTTATCTGCTTCAGTTTCAATATCGAAGTTATCAGCATATCCACCTTCCAAAGGTTGAACATCAGTAAGTCTTATTGTATGTACTGCCTTAGATGTAGATCCAATTATCTTCTCTCCAACAAGGAAGGTTCCAGTAACAGTAGCTACTTCCAATTCACTTGTATCAGAATTCCAAACTCTTACTCTTGCTGTAGTACTGCTTGCGGCACCCGTAATAACTTCATTAAATATAAAGTTTCCGGTAGAATCCATAGCAGGATCAGAGAATGTAGCATAAACAGGAAGATCACCTGCGGTATATCCAGCACCAGCATTGGTGTATCTAACTTGCACAACCTTACCTGCACCATTGATAATAGCAACAGCAGTAGCAGTTGTACCAACTCCAACAGGAGCAGGGAATGTAACAGTTGGATCAGTACTAAATCCACTACCCTGATTAGTTAAACTAATAACACTCAAGGTTCCATCACCAATAAAGGCACTAACAGCAACTCCACTACCACCATCTACATTAATAGCACTAACGGCAAGTCCTGGGTTAACGGTATATGCATATCCAGGATTTACAATATCAACTCTTTGAACTGACTTCTTATTAGGACTTACATTCAGATTACAGAATTGAACTCCGCCAATAAGTTGAGCAGTCATTATACCCGTGAGTCCACCAGTTGGTGCAGAAGATATTCCAATATAAGGTGGAGACATATATCCTCCACCCCTATTAGTAATCTTGGTGTACATAATACCACCAGTAGTTGCTACTCCAACAACACTAGCAGCAGCAGTAAGACCTAAACCAACTAAAGTAAGAGTTTGTGATGGTCCAAGAACTGTTGGAATAGTGCCGTCAGCACCTGCCATTCCATCAGTTTCATCACCAATTAATTCATTATCAATCTCTTCAATACCCGTATCAATAACTTCATCCTCATAACGGAAGAGTTCACATCTCAGAGTATAGATATAATTCTTTTGAAGTTGATAAAATGGTTTCTCATGTTCTACATATTTGATTTCAAATAAACGATCACCCAATGGGAAATATATTAAATCTCCTTCTTTAGGTCTCGTGGTTAACCTTACATTCGATTCATTCTTTAACAATGGGGATATATAATTTTCATATCTCTCTTTAGAAATTGTTAAAGTAATATCATTAGTTGCTTCAATACCAAACTTGGATAAAAGAACAGGATTCTCTGCATATCCATCAAAAGTATCCACATATGCTTCTATAGGATATGCATCGTCAAAATTTGATTGAATAACTTCTCTTATAACAGATGTCTCTGTTGCATATTTTCTAGGAAGATAATGGATCTCAACACCATACATCTTCAACTGTTCGTTGATTAGATCTTGTACTAAATTCTGTTCTGAACTAGCACCTTGTTGAAAGTATGGATTAAGTACCATAATATTAACCTATCAAATCTAATGGTGGCATTTCATAAGTATTGGACATTTGCTCTTTAATAGCATCAAGTTCTTTTTGAGCATCATCATATATTTGTCGTCCATTTAATTCAACTCCACCTGGTAGTTTCACTCCCTGGAATTTTAATAGGTTTTGTCCCCATTGACGTTTTATTAATTGAGTAGCATATTTCTTTAAGAAGAAATCATTCCATACTCTAGTATAATCATTGGGATCAAGTGCCCTAAAACAATCTATGACAATAAAGTCATCTGCGGCAACTTCATTCCAATCAATATCCAAATATAATCTATCTTGTCTCTGATTAAATCTTATCTGCTTCTGAGTATTAAGTAGAAAATCAAGATCAGACAAATATGTTTTTGTCATTGCATATGACAAGGTTTCCAATGAACCCCAATAATACATATCATTTAAGAACATCTGATACTTCAGACTAAACATATTACTCGTAATAGTCTGAGTTCCATCATATCGGAAGATCTTAGTGATACCAATAATCTCAGGAGGAACTTGAATAAAGTTTGAAGTTTCGTACCAATTAAAAGATGTTGTACCTATTCCAGAAATAGAAGTAGAAGCTGTAGTAGTAACTATACCAGCAGTGTTAGTACTACCTGATTGATTTGTTGCTGTTCCTCTATTAACATCTTGCTCGGTAAATTTATATTTCATGAACATAGGAATGACACCATCAAAATGCCTTTCCTGAAAATACTGAATAGCATCATCAATTAAATCATCACATTGCTCATCAGCAATATTGATTTCCAACACAGGAGCACCTAATTGTCTCAGACAATATTGCTTAAATTCTGTTCTGCTTGTTGGTTTTGCCATTTACAGTATTACCCCTTCAATATATTTATGGAGCAACGGAAATAGCCGGATTTACTAGAATATTACCATTTGCAATACTATATATCGTTGACCCTGAACCTACTAATATGTTGTATACGTATCTACCACCTTTCAAAGTTCTAGTATCAGCAGCTGACATATCTAATCTTATAACTCCATCTGCAGCACTATGAATACCTGCAGTAAAAGATGCTGCTATACCTAAGGTTGCTCCAACTGCCACACTCTTAGACATTTGAGCAGATGCTGTATATCCTGTTAAATTAAATGCAGTGTTAGAAGTAGTAACTACATTAAAAGTTTCTCTTAAATGAGCACCACCATATATGTTGAAATTAGCCGCATACGGTACACCAGAGGTGGGGTCAAATGTTATTTTTCTAGTTGACATTGACTAGCTCCTTGAGTAAGGATTTAATTTCATTAATTTCACCTTTTAAATTAGCAAGATCTTCTTCAATAGTAACTACTTGCTTATTCTTCGCTTCTTTAGCATCTCGACTGGCAACATACTTTTCATAATCTAAACTATTCACATTAACTATAGAACCCGTACCGGGATCTCTAGCTAAATCAACATTACCTTTTACTTGATTCAGATCCATACTATGCTAAAGCAATTACTCTAAGATCCTTCATTCTTGGTACATAAACCTGACTATTTGAAGTCATTACAATCTTAATTCTATAAGATCTAAATGAAGGCAATTTATCAGCAGTCCATACATACTCAGAGAATTCCAATCTCTCACTTTCGAATCCATACGAGTTTGTTTTGGTAACAAACTTATCAGATTGACCATCATTCTTAGAAGCATCAATTACATCACCTCTTGAATTAAGATTCTTCCATCCGGGGAATGGAACAAAGATTGGTTTAAATCCTTGCTTATCACTTACAGAATAAAATGCTCTTATATCACTATTAAGATGTATATGTGCTCCTAATAATAGTTTAATAGAAGTACCAGGATTCTCTAAAGTTATTTCTTTAGATATGTACTGACATGCAGTAGGATCTCCGAAAACATCATTAACTCTAGGATCAGTAGCATAATTCTTGATTGGAGCATTAACTCTATTGGATGTCGTAATAACACTCTTTCTCTGACCATCAATTACTGGACTAATACGAGTATCAGTAGTACTTAAAGTCAAACTTAACTGTAATGACTTGTTACCCGCAATGTTAGTCAATTTCAAATCTTCATTAACTTTAGAAGCGATCATCCGAGGACTATCAAGATAATTTGTTTGATTCAAAGCAACTGCTTCAAATCCATCATCAATAAAGGGAATTTCAGCACCACTCAAACTTCTACTTGTAATAGTTCTAATTTGAGATTCAATAGACGTTCCTTGAACCGTAACATTTCCAATTAACGGTGTTATAATTTCAAAAGGCATATTTTGAGTTGCCCTTGTCTTATAACCACCAGAAGACTTAGTAGAATTTAAAAATAGTTTCTTAAATCCAACATTATTACTTCTATCATCATTATTAACATTAAACTTAGTAGACATATCCAATTTCACATAATAATGATCATATCCAATAGGATCAGTTACGATTGATACATCCGATAATGTATGAGTCTTATTAATCCTTGAAAGATTAACACCACCCAATTCATACTTGTAAACAGGAGTTCCTGCAGCATAAGATGCTTTATTAGATCCCCTTACAATATTTCCACCAATATTACTACCATCAACAGAAGTATATTCAATAATTTCATCTTCAATCTTCAGATAACCTGTATTAGTAGTTCCTATACCTACTCCTTCAAAAGTACTGAATGAAATAGCATTATCCACTGAAATAGGACCAACTGCTCCAACATCATAAGCAGCTGCTAATTTTGTTGGTTTAATATCGGATTGTGCTTGAGAAAGAATAACTTTATTATCATCAAAATACATTCCGTGGTTCTTATGATTCACCTTAATATGTAAACCATCACTAACCTCTGTTACAGCAGCAACAGTAACACCTACACCAGGAGTATTGTTATTATTCAAAGCAACTGCGGTTCCAGCACCATTAACATAATATACAGTTTTTCCAGCACCAACACCCCATTCTCCTTGAACATTCTGAAGAATAAGTTCATTGGTCATACCAACACCAACAACAGAAAGTTTAACATCCTTTCCAGCATTCTTATTAGTACCTGAACCTAAAGTAGCAACTCCAACAGTATCACCTACCTGATATCCAGCACCGCCACCTACGATAGTAGCTGCAGTTACAGCACCACTAGTCACTACTACATTAGCAGTAGCACCCGTACCATTACCTGTCAAGGTGACTAAATTAGTACCATTATGAGTTCCACTTGCATATCCAGTTCCAGCATTAGTAATAGAAAGACCACCACTAACTGTAATTGAAGAAGCAGTACCTACCAAATCTCCAGTAGCATTCTCATATGCACCAGTAATTTGATAAACGGTATTACCCATTGTAAGTCCACCATCAGCAACAGTGGTTCCCAAACCAACTCTAACTTTTCTTGATGTTAAAGCCAAAGAGTTAGGCATCAATTGAGGAATTTGTGCATTTCCTTCTGAAAGTTTAGGACTGTACATTTGTACTGATCCAGTCTCTAAGAAGTTTGCTCTATAGAGTACAAACTTAAGATCTTCCCATTGACTTGCCGACCATGTAGAAGCATTCTGAGATTTAAATAGGGATCCCAAATATGGCTGGTTAGATATGAACGTATCTGTTAGAAGATCATTCTCACCAACTCTTGAGATATAAACACTGTACTTCGTTGAGTTAGATGCTAAACAAATAGCATATTCAGTTTCTCCTTCTAAGTAAACAGGTGCTTTAAACTCAATAGAAGTAGCAATAGAACCATCATTTGAAATAGTAATATCATCAGGGTTGACAATAATTTCAGAGAAAGGTAGAATATGTGTAGTTGGATATCCATCCTTCATAGTTCTCAACTGGAATACCAAAGGAACATCATTATCATCTTTGGATCTAAAGTAAACATCACAACGTGTTAGGAATATTCCCGTAGGATCCTCAACTAAGAAAGATTGAGCAAGTGGGTCATACCACCCAACAAATCTTTCCTCTTCAGATCTTCCAATCTCTCTACTACCAACATTTTCTATACCAAGAGATCTATTAACATGCTTCTCTTGGAATTCTTGTCTTTGTTCAGTTCTTGAATTTCTGACAGAAATAATATTTTCTTGAACTGTTTCAAGAGTTCCTTTTGCTTCATATGCTTCCTCAGCAATTGTATCACAGTTATCTTGATCATTATCTTTACTATCAATTAAAGTAAAGGTCTTCTTACCAACTTCAAACCTTGGGAACTGTTGAACATTTGGATTTGGAATATAGTAACTTCCATAGCAATTTGCTGCGAAATCAGCAATTAACCTTACATCATTAATAGTTGCTTCAGCACCACTGGTCTTTCCACGCAATTTCATTCCCTTTTCTACCCAACCATAGTAATCTCCTTGAGCTTGTTCAGCAAGAGAAACACAATCTACATTCAATACAGTTGAAGTAGAAGAATAGGTTGCCTGTAATACCGCATTAGAGTATGGACTCTGTTTGAAAGTATCTTTAGGATTATCATAAGCACCTTCTTTATGGTTAGATTGAGCAACCCTAAAAGTTATAGTTGGAGTTGAATTAGTAATATCCTCAGCAGTACTAATTTGTGATGCCAAACCACCAACGGTTTCTCCCACTTGGAAGGTTCCTTTGGTCATAGTAATTTCAAGTAACTTAGGAACACAGAACTTAGTAATATCCTTTCCATCAAAGAAAGCATAAAGTTGTGCCAATGGCTTCATTCTCTTGCCTTCAAATAAAACATTTCTGTTTCTCATATGAGGAATTAAATCCTTACTAATCGTTCTATCACCTACAGAATGTCTGTCAAACTGTTCTGAGATCATGGTTCTTAAACCATTTCTCTTGGCAGTTCCATGCTGAATAGTTTCTTCAAATTTATCCTCTGTGGTTACTGTGGTGACAACATCAATCCATTGAGCAACACCTGTTCCACCATTAATCCAACCACCTCTTCCTTCTCTTCTAGAACTAGATTCACTTCTAGTAGCAGTAGAAGTACGTACTTCAGTTCCAGTCCAATTAGTTTCCCATGAATCCCACTTAATAGGACCTAATCCTGTTTGTGGATCTACACCTTCATTCCTAACAGCATCAGCCATTGTCTGAGCATAATTACCCTCAGTTTCAATCGTCTTAGCTTTTAATCTAACAGTATCAGTCCATACATCTGAGGAAGGTGTTAACTCAAGAGTTCCTTGCCAGAAACTAACCATGAAAGGTGTAACACTTTCAGATCTAGTAGCAAAGTTTTGTTTTAACCATTCAACTTCAGAATAATCTAAAGTTACAACATCATTATTTCTCTTAATATTAATTCCTTCAATAGTTTTGGTTGAATCATCTTCAGTTGCATCTACATTTACAACAGGTCCAAAAATCAAATCAACTGAATTAGTATAGTGGCGAGGTCTAGCTTCCTTACGCCTTGTATCAATACTATTATTAATTTTAATTTCACTTTCTTGTGGTAAGAACGTAGTAAAGTTATCAACAAAGAAACCAGACTTGAATCGGTTTAATCCATCAGAATCAGGAACAAAAAGATTAGCAGTATTAGTTTCAAGTAATGATAAAGTAGTATAATATTCTAAATTCTTAATTCTCTTCTCAAGTTGTTTAATATCAACCATCCTAAATCTCTTATGTTCCATAAAGTCAATGGAAGCTTGTTCAACATCATAAAGATATGGTGGAAGAGTTATAGTTGCAATTTCTAAAGCATCATCAACTGAACCAGGTTTTTCTGGTTTTTCAGCAGGTGTTCCATAATTAACTTGGAACTTACCATCCTTAGTTAAGAAGATCCTATCAATTCTTGGTAGATAGAATGAATATGTTGTCTGAATTGCTTCATCGGAAGCAAGTATATTCTGTGCAGAATTTCCTGCTTGATCAAAAGTTCTACCATAAAACTCAAGAGGAGATCTTGATCCCTGCCCTACAACATCAATTGTAGAAACTCTAGGTCTAATATCAATAATATCCGCATTAGAAACGCCATCAACTGTTTTTATTTCAGTTGCATAATTAAAATTCTTATAGGAATCAATAGTTGTAATATCTCCATCATCGGTTGCTTCATAATATCCATTCATGAAGTAAACTTTAATCTTCCTTGAAGGAGCATCTACATCTTTCTTTCTTGTAATTCTACCTTGATCGTAGAAAGTTCCATCTTGACCTGTCTTATAAGTAAAGTTATTTGATATATCAAAACTTGGAGAATTTACAGTTACAACAGCACCTTGTGCTTTAGATTCTTTTGTCTTTACAATTTCTCCTTCAACAAAAGCAGTTTGATTCTTGTAAAGAACAGCAATCTTAGTATCTGATATTACTTCTGCTATTATTGCTATAGCATCTGATGTTTGTCCAACTATCTCCTCACCAATTATAAATTCTAAAGTTGTAGTTGAAGAAGTGGTAATAGAAGATAGAATAAGAGTAGAAGCAGATGGATCTCCTGTACCATCAGATTCAAAAATACCATGAATTTTAATTAAATCAGGAGTATTGACAGATATTGTACTATCCTGAACTCTGGTTCCCCATGGATAATCTCCATAAGTTAATCCATCATTTAAAGTAGTTGTTCCTATACCAGAAGATGCATTATTAGACTTATTAATAATAATAGAGTTAACTCTATTTCTTATTTTTTGTTTTGCTTTTGGCTTTAATCTCTTCAATGTAGCAACAAATCTAGCACCTGTATTAGCAGCAGTAGATAGATTTACGACATTGAGAGTACCACCAGCACCAAAAACAAATTGATCAGCACTTAAAGGTTCAATACTACCATCACCCAATATGAGTGAATATCTTTCTTCATCAAATCCTAAGAACGATTCGCTTGATCCAGCAGAAACAGCACTAGAGAAAGTATTTGAAGCAATGGTTACATCATAGGACCTTCTAATTGTTATAGAAGCATCCGTCAAATCTACATCAGAAATATTAGATTTTGGTAATACAGTATATAAAGTATTATCAGAAGAATCTGCTAAAGGTGAACTTAAGATCTTAAGATCACTTACGCTTAAAGAATATGTTTGAGCAACACCTACTGGTAGCTTACCGTTAGCAATTCCAGTAACAGTAGTAACTCCAATAACTTCAACAGCAGAAGAACCAATACTAGTAATTCTTGCCATTGTTAAATCAGGAGATCTTTGAGGATCACTGAATTGTAATAGATCACCCTTTTTAACCTGATCTAAGAACTTCTCACTTGCAGCTGTTATTGTACTTATTCCTGCGGCCGCTGTACAAGGACTAACAGTAGCAAAACCAACATTAATTGATGATGATGCAACTACATCAGCAGTAAAAGTAGACAAACCTACAGTCAAACTATAGTTAGCATTATCTGTTGATCCAAATACAGACTTAACATCACCTAAAGTATGAGCAGTAAGTGCTGTTGCTACTCTTCTTTGATCTCCTTTTGTAGTTGTTCCTGCATTATCTCCACTAAAAACTAATTCTTCATTCTTAATAAATTCTCCTTCTGTCTCATAAATTTTTATTGAAGAACTATTACTTACACTAGCAAACAAAAATCCTGTGGCACCACTAGATGATCCCGTAATATGACATGGGAAAGGTGCGGTAATATTTTGATTAACAGTTACATCTGTTATAGTTTGAACATCATATAAAGAAACTACCCACTCATTTAAATTTGCATTGGTAGCATTATAAGATCCAGATTCTAAACGAGAGTCATATACTCTAGCAACACCAATTTCATTTCCAGGAATTACTCTTTGATCAGTACCAACTCTTTGGTCTCTTAAACTTAAAATATAGGTATTACCAACACCTACAATTGGACCACCATAAGCACGATTTAATGTTAGAGATGGACCAGTATTATAGATTATTTGCTGGTCTTGAATAGTTTTAGATGTTCTTGGTTTAGCACTATCTAAAAAAGTTGGCTTTGTCGTCTCTAATTCATATCCTCTTACATATGCTTTACCTGGACCAATTTTATATAAACCTAAACCATCTGATGGAGTAGATCCACTATATGTAAATTGACCTTCTTGGAAAACTCCATTGTTTCCCATATTATCATCTAAAGAGTTTTCAACTGAAACATCAAATGGTGCGACATAATAATCTCCAGATTCATCATAAGTTCTACGGGCTAATTCATCTCCAAATACGGAATAGTCAGATTTTGGAAGTTTAGTTCGAAGAACACCATCCTTAATAGTACCTAATTCAATAAAATTATCATCATCAAAATCATCTAAACCTTTTTTGAACAAACTGGCAGATACTTTTAATCTATCAGCACCTGGAGCAGCATAATTATTAAATCCCTGAGAATTATCATTTAAAGATTCATCTAAATCAGGAGTAATTATTTCTTCATCAACATACAAACCAACCCTATAATTGGGCTTATTATCATATTGATCAAGTAAAAGAGTTTCACTTTCTACATTAACAAACTGTCCACGAATAAAATAAACACCTTCTTGGATCATAAAAGCAGATCCCGTTGCTGTTGAAGAAGATGGAAGAGTTATAGCAAAGGGACTACCTGCAGCAATAGCAGTATTTCCTAATAATCCAGAAGTAAGGATAGCATCAGAAGATAATTCTTCGCCATCACCAAAAACTGTAGTTGCATTATTAGTAGTACTTGCACCAATATAGCTTATATACAGAGTAAGATTATTCCTTTCAGATTCAGAAGCAAGAACAACTTTATCTACAACTGCTGTTACTCCAGATACCTGTCCTGTAATTTTTGCACCAACTAACTGTTCTACATAAGCAGCAACAGGAACTCCTTGAAAATTATTATTTAACTGAACACAATTGAATAACTGACTATATGCAGTATTACCTGGTATTACCTTCGCACCTTCCTTAAAAAAATGTTGACCAAATTTCTCAATTTGATTCTGCAGTATGGATTGAAGACCAGTTAATTCCCGTGCTTGTACTGGATACCCAGGTTTAAATAAAATCCTATGGTAATCATTCTTAGGGTCAAAGTCATCAAAATATGGCGATACGTTTAAATTCGTTTGCTGTGGCATGATTTTTTAGAACTGCAGAATGACTTTGATATCTTCTTTTTGATTCAACGACCTAGTTACGGATGCTCTATTATCAACGTAAATAATATTTCCTGTGTATTTTTTAACCTCAGGATTAGCAATACCGTTAGTAAATTCTTGACCAAAGTAATATGTCCTATTATTTATTACGGTAGAGACACCTGTAAAGGACGTATTAATGGATAAAGTCGAACCAGAACTTGGTATAATAGTTAAATTTCCACCTGTTGATGGAGAACTAGTAAATTCAAGTAATTCATAACCATAAGTTGGATTAGTAATTCCAATACCAGCAGTAGTAAATCCTGCCATGGAACGATCTTGCCAATATTTTAAAACTCCAGTATTAGAATCATAACTAACCACTCTACCAACAGCAGTTTGTCCTGTTCCTATAGTTTGAGTTATAAAAGAATCAGCAGTAAATGAAGCAGTACTATATCCAGTTCCAGTTAATCTGAGACCATAAACAGCACTTGCTTTAGATTTTGTTAATAATGCTGTTGATGTTTCTTTTGGATTCTCAACAACTCCAATTCTTGAGATTTGGTTTCCAGTTATAAAATCAGGATCCTCACTATCATTTTCAATTCGAGAGTATAGAAGAACGTTATATGCTCCTAATTCTCTATAGATATCTTTTCCATGACCACCTGGTGGGGTAATAATAACATCAAATGTGGGGGTTGTTGTACCTGTTGGAAGTCCACCTGCCTCTATATCTAGTGTTCCGTAAGTATATCCAGATCCCTGATTGGAAATGGTTACAGACTCTACTGTTTGGTCTGGAGCAACAACTACAGATGCCTCAGCACCTGTTCCATCACCCTTAATGGGAACCTTAGTATATGTTCCCCCTGTACCAATACCAATACCAGCGTTAGTAATTACTACTATTTTGACAGAACCATCTACGGCATTGTCTCTAACAGAAGCATTATCACTACTGGTTGACCAATCGAGAGGGGTTGGTATAAAGTCATTAGATTCAAACTTTACAATATCACTTGGTTTAATAGTATAAAGATACTTCCAAACATACCCATCACCACTACTACCAGCACTTCTTGGTTCTAGATCAGTAAATGTTGGTTCATCTAGTGATGGCTTACCATTAGGGTTAGCAGGGTCAGTTCCGTTTTGAAGACAAATATAAACTCTATAGTCGCTATTTACAACATAAAAAGATGCAGAATATAAATTGGTAGCACCTGAAATTTTAGCAGGATTAGATCTACTATAATCATTACGATAATAATCGTAAGTAGTACCAGAAGACCATACTCTACGAGCAACCACTTGTCTAACATCTGAAGAAGTAATCTTCTTCAATGCAATCATAGTATCCCAATATTGATCCTCCTCCTCAAAGTTATCTTTAGGAGCAGGTGGGTTTTGATCCCAATCTGATTGAACATCAGCAGGGTTAGGAAGACCGACAAAGGAATAATATGAATTAGTACTAGTAGTTACACCAGAAACAAAATTCTTCGCATTTAATATCCTTATCTGATCAGTTATGATTGCGGCCATTTTTGGAACTTTTTATTTATTTATTGAAATAATTATAATGTATTTAGGGTCTGGTCTCATAATGGTAATTTCTTGATGTATATGTCCAATCAAGTTTACCTGTATTATTCCATTGCTCGGCAAAGATGTTCTCACCTGCTGATCCACCACAATTAGTACCTGCAGCAAATATTCTCATACGGAACGTAGGTGTACCCCAACTATCATAATCCCAACTCTGCGAAGCAATACTAAAATTATCCCAATCAGCATGACTTCCATTACCACAAGTACCAGAATTCTTAGTTTTTTCATCATAACGACGAACAGTTCCACTACTATCAAGAATTTGGAGCTGTAATTTCATATTCCATCCTTGATATACTCCGCTAGTCTCACAGAAACCACAACGACCTCCTGCTCTCATATTCATTCCTCCACCAACCTGGCATATGTCTGCCCATCCAGGAGTCCATGTTCCCCATGTTTCATCAGTAGTTGAAGCAGATGGTTTTAATCCATCACCAGATACATTCCATTGTGTACCTGTAGTTGTACCACCAGTACAATCCCAGTTTCGAGTAACAGTTAATGTACATACTGTAGAATATTCAGTATCAGTACCAGCAGTATTTGTTCCAGTAACTTTACATCTAATTTGATCATTATGGTCATCATAGTAAAATGGATTATAACGAGTTAAAGTACCACTTACAGCACCTGTTATATCACTCCAAGATACGCCACTATTTGTACTAACTTGCCACTGATAAAGCATCACTGTATCCGTGTTAGCAGTATCATTAGCAACAATAACAAAATTCTGATTATCTCCTGCCTGAGCAGAATGTGTAGCACTTATATCAGTAGTAATTGAAACAACTGGAACACTTTGTGGATCAATCTTTTCAATTCTACCACCACCAACAGATCCATTTCCTTCACCAAATACTCTACTATAAGCAGTACTAGTATATGGATTTCCTACTTGTGCCCAAGTACCTGGGAATTGTGCATCATAACCACCATAATTATTTCCTCCATTTCCATTCTGACATGCAGCTTGTTCATGACCACTTTGATGCGATCCGCCACCACCTCCACCAGCTTTACTACCACCACTATCCGGTGAAGCAGCACCAGCACTACCAGAAGCACCAGTTGGACCGGGACCACTGGCACCAGGACAACCGCCACCACCCCATCCAGCAGGACTATTCGTAGGAGAATCAGTTGGGGGTTGTCCACCAGCAAGAGCACCAGGTTGTGAAGGACTACCACCAGCAGATCCACCACCACCGCCACCAGCAGTCATATGGTAGGTTGGAGAAGATGGATGAGGACTTGATTCTGCAGAAAAATACGAATATGATCCACCACCACCTCCATTCCAAGTACCATTAGGATTAGTATAAAATCCACCAGCACCACCACCAGGAGCTCCACCTTGAGCCTGACTACAAGCACCAGGATTGCCTGGATTATTATGACATCCATTTTGACCGCCACCACCAATAATAAATGGTGCTGGACCCCATGGAGCAGGGAATAATACGTCCTTTCTTACTGATGCACCAGCACCACCAGCTGCTCCATTTGCTCCTTTAGCACCAGCACCACCCCAAAGAGTAATTCTATATGTACCAGCTCTAAAAGTAATACCAGTGCTGGCATTAATTTCCATATTAGTAGCAGTAGTTATGGTAGTATCACCAGTACTAGATGCCCATGGAGAAACAAATTGAACTCCATCTGACCAATCAGAATATGTCCCATCACTTGCTTTATATCTTACTCTTACATATCTCGTACCACCATCTAAATCTGCAGTAACATCAGTTACTTTTGCACTAGTACTACCTAAATTTTGCCACCTAATAGTAGAAAAATCAGCAGCATCAGAGACCTGCCAATCAGTAGAATGATGAGTTATATTTACTCCACCAAATGAAGCAAAAGCAGATGAAGCAACGGTAACAAGTCTCGTTGTTTCAATATCTCCTGCTGATGGATCAGTTATAGTAGGTGTATATACCTTTACAAAATTACCACCTAAAAGTCCTTTATTAAGAGCCATAATTACGCAAATCCAAGTCCAAGAACGTTCATGTAAGTGTTAGTAGCATTATCTGGAGTGAAGAATGAAACAATATCAGTCTTAGCATTAGTTGCAGACCATGTAGGAGCAGATCCACCTGCCCACTTAGGAGCAAAGTTGAAAGAAACAGACCTGGTTCCTGTTCCTGTAAAATATAGTATTAAAACACCAGAGAATGTACGAGCAGCAGTCGGACCTGTTAGTGAGAATGTAACAGCAGTAGTACCATCAATAGTTGCTTTAAAAGTTGAATATTGACTTATATCTAAAGCATGAGTACCGGCTGATAAGGATCCTAAATCGTGGAATGCTTCACTATAACCAGAAAGGTCAGCTCTCTTTCCAGGAGCCATAGAAACTCCAATACCAGTTACAGTAAGAATTCCTACAGCACCAGTTCCATGAGTAACTTGAAGTCCTCCACTAGTAGGTCCAGAGAATTTAACAGCAGTTACAATACCAACAGCATCAAGGTTTCTCCCAACATACAAATCTGAACCAGTTTTAGTAATACCCGTAAAGGTACTCAAACCAGTTAATACAGTATTCCCAGAAACTGTGAAATTAGTAGTAATTCCAAGCGATCCAATAGTGGACATACCAACGGCACTTATATTAACAGAGTTAAGTCTGTTAACAGTCGATGCATATGCTACATTACTAGAATCAATAAGACCTGTTACATTACCAGTTACAATTCCAGTTAGAGGTCCCAAGAAACTAGTAGCACTACAAATTCCTAGAGTACTGGTGCCAGCTCCAGTGGTTTGCCACTTAAGACTATTATCAAAATAAGCACTAACTGCTCCGTCTTTGATACCAGTTAGATAATCATGACCTTGACTATAATCTTGTAATTTTAAAGTATCCCCTTGAACAAGAAGACTGCCTATGGCATTGACTTGCTTAACAAGACTATTCGTTCCATCATGATAAACCCAAAGATCATCACTAGTTCCATATTTTGCTATTATATTGTCTTTATATGAACTCTGAGTTACAGTAAAACTTATTCCTTGTCCTACTTGAAATTTTGACTGTGGATTAGTAGTTGCTATACCAACATTAGTATCTGTATTAATACCAATAGAAGTCTGTTGCCAAACACTACCTGCTGCTTGAGAGTTAATAGTTACTTGACCAAAAGATGTACTAATTGAAATATTAGTACCAGCAACCATTGAAGTTACAATACCAGGAAATAAGGTCGTTCCTGTGCCACACAGGGTATAAACCTCATCAAAGTTCTTATTAATTTTATTACCGGCTACGTTAAGAGCATCACCCTGACCATCGTTGGGCGTTATACCAGTTGATATCCCTAGCTTTGCCATTATTTGAGACTTTAGATTTAATAGTATTTAGATGACTTGGCCTTCATAACCCTTATACTTTAGAGGTACAGTTCTTTGAACCAATGCGGATGTAGAAATACCTCCAACACCATCTTGAGTATAAGCATTAAATGCTATAGTCTGAGACCTTGAGACCAGTTGAACTTTACCCCAACTGAAATTACCAAAGAATGGGGATCTCATTACTGTTCCTGGATACCCACCACCAGTAGTACTTAAACCACTATTATCAAATGTATAATAAGAAGAATCAAAAGTTATATTAGAGGAACTGAATGTAAGACTTGAAATACCAGTCAATCTAGCAGTAACCCTTCTACAAGCAGTTAATGCCGTTCCTGCATTTGCTAATCCAATAAGTGTATTAGCAACACCAACAGTACTTACAGTATCAACCTGATACACATTATCAAAGTAATTAGTTCCTACTCCAATAATACTATTATCTATAGCTCTAGAAGTAATGACTGTTGTACCAATTCCTATATTAGAATTAGTGACTAAGAAGTAATCACCAACAGCAAGTTGACTAACAGTTATAGCAGTACCTACAACAGCAGCATCTCTAAAGTATGAATCAGGTTCAATAAGAAGATCAAATAAGAACTTATCAACAATACCAACAGAAGTAGTAGCAAATCCAACAACTACACCAGAATCACCAGTATAAGTTTGTACATTATTTGTCTCTTCACGTCGTGCTGGAGGTTGAATCAAAACTTGTGGAGGATTGGTCGATGCATATCCAGTACCACCATAAGTAACACTTAAACTTTGAACATGTAAATTAGAACTTGATAATCCACTAGCAGTTGCAGTAAATCCAGTTCCAGGTGTACCAACAGTTACAGTTGGAGCAAAGTCATATCCATCACCACCATCAACCAAAGTAAGAGAACTAATGGTTCCTCCAGTAGAAACATTTGCTGTTGCTCTAGCAGCAACTCTTGGATTTTGATCAATAAGAGTAACCTTATCTTGGAAAGCAACTTGATTATCTTTTTGCTCATTATAAGGAGTGAAGAATGGTCTTACACCATCAACATATAAAGTAGTTGATCCAATTCCAACATTAGCAATCAAATTAGCAACAGGATAGATAACTGGTTCATACAATTCTCTATCTTTACCGACACCTTCCTCATTAATAATAAGATCTTCAGTCTGTCGGCACCAATTAATAGGTCTTACTAAACTTTCATTTTCAGTATTTCCAGGACCAAAATATGGAAGACTAGTAGCAATATCTGTTGAAGTTACTGTACTAATAGTTCTAGCATCTTCCTTCAGATAAGCCTTTTGACCAATATCTGGATTATACCCAATATCTACTGTATCACCTTTCTTAACTGTTTCCATTACTTCTTTGAAAGTAACGTCTACACCACCACTTCCCTTATAGAAGACAATTCTGGACTTATCACCAACCTTGGGTGCTTCAGTAAAAGTAATTAAACTACCACCACTGAAAGTGTAACCCTTACCAGGAACTTGAAGAATGTCGTTAATAAAGATTAAAAGAACATCCTGAACATTAATTTGAGAACCCTTACCAGATCTAATAGAAACTATTTGATCATTTTTCTTAGTCTGGAATGCTGTAGTATTTCCATCAAATAGACTATCTAATGTATCAAGAACTTCTAATTGACCTAAAGACCATCCAGTAAATTCATCCCCATTAACATCACTTACTGTAAGGTTAAATTCATTAAATCCCGTACCAGTTGTTGGTATTCCAACTGTTCCACCAATAGCAACAGTTAAGACTTCAGTATTTCCATAACCACGTCCTGTATTAACAATCTCAAAGTCAGTTACACTTGTTCCTTGACCAACTTGAAGATTGATAGTTGCCGCTGTTCCTACTCCGACAGTTCCACTATAAACTAATGGAATATTTGAATAGGAGAGTGGTTCATCGAAAATAACCTCTAAACTCTTATTAACATATCCACCTCTTGCATAGAAGTGATCAAGAGTAGATATTCCACTATTAACAATAAAGTTATAATCATCAATAACAGTAAGAACAGTAGAACCACTATCAGCAGGATCAGTCTTACTTGCAGAATTATTATTTGCTCTTGGAGCAATAATTGCTTGTTGAACGGTTCCACCAGCTTTATAGAAAGTAGGAACTGTAGAAACCCCAATATTTACAGTGAATGTATTTGTTGAAGCAGCACCAGCACCAACAGTAAGAACTTTAGTTCCGCCATAAGTTGGATCTGGTTTTCTAGGATATTTGTGCTGTGTTGCATAAGAATCCTTATTACATGTAAAGGTTAAAGATTCAGTAGCAATTTTAACAGAATCTCCAATATTTAAATCATGAGAACCAATAGTTAATCCAAGAAGCCCTGTAGAAGCGTTATAAGTGCAAGTAGAAATATTATAGTAAGCAAGAGTTGATATACCTACATTAACTGTAATAGATGTTCCAGTAACCGCCGAAATGGTCATTGGCTTATCATAATATGGGTCAGTAGTTCTAGGATACGTATGTAATGAATTATAGTTGTCTTTAGCGCATCTAAATGCTAAACTATGAGGATCAATTTTAATATTAGTTCCAGTAGTAAGACTATGAGAACCAATAGTTAGAACCATATTTCCTGTTGAAGGAGTATAGGTAGCAGCAGTTGGAGTGAATTTAACAAAAGGCGAAGCACCAACTTTAACTGTAAAGGTATTCAAAGTCGTTGCTGTAATGGCAGTTGCTATTCCAGCAATAGGATCAGTTGTTCTTGGATATAAATGATTAGAAGAATTCTGATCCATACCACAAGTGAACGTAATCGAAGTTGTGGCAATTCCAACAGTATTATCAGTCGTTAATCCATGATTAAGTGCAGTAATAGTTAAATCACCTGTTACTGGATCATATGATGCTCCCGTAGGTGTTAAGGTTCCACCACCAGTAATACTAACAGCACCAGATGTAGCAGATACAAATGTATGAGGATAATTACCCCCACTAACTACAGCGTCAGCAGAAGCACTAACAAAGTGGTGAGCATAGTTGCCACCAGTACTTAAGGCACTTGTTGCTGCTCCAACAAACTTATGAACACTTTGATCATAAGGTCCAGCAGCACCAACTTTAACATTAATAATACCGTCTTGATGAGTTAATCCATTAGTAATTGCAGATACAAATATATGAGCAGATGTATTGCTAGAAGGAGTAGAAGTTAATACAGTAACATTAAAACTTGTACCACTTACACCAGAAATAGTGAGCCAAACACCTGAAGCAGGATCAGTAGGTCGTGGATAAGTATGAGTAGACTTATGATTATCTTTAGCACAACTAAATGCTAATGAATAATCATCTAACCATATCTTATCACCATTAGTAAAGGAACTACCAGGAACCGTAAGATTCATTACTCCAGTAGATGGATTATAAGTAGCAGCAGAAACTGTATACTGAGTACCTGCTTTTGTAATAGCAAGGGAATTCTCATAAGCATAATCATTACCTCTTGGATAATAATGCGTAACAGCACCACTATCCAAAGCACAAGTCATTCCTAATCCAGTAAAGATAACATCTTTTCCAGTAGAGAAACTATGGACACCCACCGTGGTGACTGTCATAATGCCAGTTGCTGTACTGTAACCTACTGTGGAAATAGCAATTGGAGGAGCATAATCACAAGTTAAAGCAATACCAGAAAGTTTAACCTCATTACCTTCTATTAATCCATGAGGATTAATTGTAGTAATAGTAGTGATTCCAGTAACTGAACTATAACCAACATTTTGTACGTGTCTTGGTTTATAAATTACTTGAGGATTTGTAACCGCAACTCCAGTAATATGACCAGCAGTAATTGCTGCAGTACCAATAGAAACTATATTTGTTCCAGAAAGATCTTCTTGCTGTATTGAAACATTAACTGTTGTTTGAATACCAGATCTATAACCAGAACCTGTATTACCAATACTAATAGAACTAACTGTACCTGCGGTAGATACAACTGCAGTACCACCAGCAGCAACTAATGGTTGATATCCGTTTCCATAAGTTGAACCAACAGAAACAATCAATCCACCCATAGGTAAAGTAGATATACCAGCATCTCTGTTAATGGCAGTAAGGAATCCTACTGAACTACCATTAAAGGTCATAGATGTAACTCCAGCAGTCTCTTTCATCGTATAGTTGAATAGAGTTCCTGGATATTGGAAAACATCATTAATCAAAATTACAGCATTATCAGTAGCAATTCCTGTAACATTAGATCCTGCAGATTTTAAATCAAATGTATTTTTAGCACCATTAAATTGAGAAGAAAGACTATCGAAAATATAGTTTTTAGAATAAGTTTCATCAGCAGTATCTTGAATTCCAGAACGCATAAACATTCTTCCCTGGAAACTTGAACCTGTAGCAATTCCTACCCAATCTCTATCATCTGGTTCATTGGTAGGAGAACTTTCCGGTACATTACCATAAGGAGCTTCAACAAAATTAAGTTGATTCTCAACAATATTATAGTTACCAATAACTTTAGTAATAAGAGTATATGTTGAATATCCAGAAACTACTGTTCCCATCCAAGGTCTTTCTACTCTTATAGCATTAGTACTACCAATACCAATACCTTGGATCTTCATTATCTCACTACCAATTTGTATTAACTCTCCACCAAAGAATGAAGTAATTCCAGTAAAGTAGATTATATCATCAGTACTATATGCTTGTTTTGCAAGAGAAGATGTAATAGCTGTTGCTACAACAGGAGATTGAATAATATTATCCAATGCAACAATAACTTTAGCATTTTGATTGGTTGCCGTGAAACCATGAGAAGTACCAATACCAACAGAAGTAAAATCAATTACTTCTGGAATAGCCTTCAATGCATTTTCAGCACTGGATGCTAATTTAACAGTATCCTCATCAATTTTAACAATATAGACATCACCAGGAAGTTTAGTAGTAGTTCCAACACCAACAAAAGAAGTAGAAGTAATACCAATAGCTTGAGTACTACCTAAACCAGGATGCGAATACTTAATTTTCTCTCCAGTAACAAAATAGTGATTTGGTACACGTACAGTATCAGCAGAAACATCAACAAATTCTGTATCACTTGCATTAATAATTCTCCTAAACATAGGATTATTATCATGATATAGATTAAACTGTCTTCGAATATCGCTATGAGTTCCTGTATAATTACTATTCTCAGTTACAATACTTGCATCTTCAATAGAAAAAGTATCTTTAGCATCGTCTTGAACTCTTAATGCTGCCAAGAAGACTTTAGTTTGTATTTCTCTACTTGGAGCTGGAGTATAAACAACACTAACTGTTGAAGTAGCACCAGCACCATTCTTGTCTATAATACTTCCAACAGTACCTAATCCAGCAATAGAATCAGTCTGAACAATACCATATTCCGTATTAAACGTATCTCCACCCTGAATCTCACCAGTACCTAGATTTACATAATAATCATCAACAACAATAAACTCAGACATCTGATATTCACCAGAATACATATCACAAACCTGAACTATACAATAAGCACCCTCATATGCTTCTGAGGTTGGATATTGCGTTTCAAAGGTTGCTATAGTATTAGCAACAGGTGTAGTGGTCGATGCTATGCCAACTGTACTTGAATGCAGTCTTCCATGCTTCATATCAAGAGTACCAATACCAGAAGCGGTATTCTTATCTGCTAATCCTATGGTTAAACTATTAACGTTAGCAGTTGTACCCAATCCAATGGTAGGATGCCAATCGATAGCAACTTCACTACCATCAATATAAGCAGAATATGTTCCAAATCCTGGAGAACCAGCACCCATACTTAAAGTATTGATGCGTCCATATTCTAATAACTCTACATTAGTTCCATCATTTACAACATTAAATTCTAACGATTCATATTCCCCACCTACTTGATTATTTTCCCCATTATCAGCAGTTATTTCAAGTATAATTTTTTGAGTAGAATAAGATTTATTAAGATTACATATTCGAGCAGTTGATACTCCACCAATAACATCTACACTATAATTGTTAATAGTAGAAGCACCAATTGTAGTACTACCAATACCAACTAAATCATCGTCCAAATTAAAGGACATAGTAGTGATATCATAATCATTTACAGTAAATTTCGTTGGATAGAAACGAAGTTCACCTGTAGATCCACCAATAGCAAAATCAAACGATCCCTGATCATAAGCGGTATCAACTCTACCATATTGGTTAATGTATCCAAACTGATTATCATGAAGAAGATCAACAAGCATTAATTGTCTTTGAGCCAGATATCTCTTATCTCTAACATAAGTAATTACTTTTTTAAACCTTACTTCACTTAATTTGAAAGTAGCAACAGTAGAAAAAGCAGTTCCTCTTGGATTGCTATTAAATTGAGAAGAAAGATCATCAATAGAAAGAACCCTATTACCTACTGATTCAAAATAATCAGTAAGAACTCTACTAGAGAATATAACTTCAGTTGAAATAACTTGACCATCTCTGTTTAAAGAATTCTCTTTTGCTAAATCAAAATCATATACACAATTTAAACTAGCATATGTAACCCAATCATTAACAACAGTAGCAGACATGGTAGTTACACCAACTACCATCGAGTCTTCATTACCATTAGGTTCTGGAGAAATCTGATTATTAAGACTACTCTCCAATTGCATATCAGAGAACTTCTTAAATCCTAAAGTATGATTAAGTGAACTTACAACATCATTCCAAGTATCAAAAGAAACTTGAGATCTTAATGAGTATGAAAGATTCTGATAATAATCACTGTCTTGTACTCTCTGGATATTATCATTTAAGAATCCCGAATTTGTCTCCCATCCTTTTTCTACTTTAGATGTAGCTTCTAAATCAGCACGAGAATCAAATGCTGTTACAGTTGAAGCAATTCCCTGAGCACTTGAAGAAGAACCTTTAATTACATCACTAGTATCAAAACTATCAATAGTTGATATTCTTAAAAGTCCAGATTTTGTATCCCAATTTTCAACTGTACCAGTCTTAGTTCCAGAAGTAACTTCTTCTCCAACAAAGAAATCAATTGGTGTAGTTTCAATATTAAATACCGGGAAATTCTTCTCTGCTACAATTCGACCAGAAGAATTAAACGAATCAAAATTACCTGGTGTTAAAGCAGGATCTTTATCTTCAAAATGCTCTAAAAGACTATAAGCAACTGATCCAATCCCACCAATATTCTTATCAACCGCAACTAAAGTAAAGAGTTGATAATTATATCCTTTAGAGTTATATCCCATTCCAGTGGAACCAACTCCAACACTTATACCTTCAACTAAAACTTTATCACCAACATCAAATGGGAAGCTATTTTGAGTACTAAATCCTACAGATAATTCAAGACATACTGTTTTTGATCCAGTATCAAACTTAACAGTATTAATACCAACACCAGATGTATTCTCAATAGGAATAATTTTTGGCGTAACATTACTCAATCCAGTACTGTTCTCAAGAATAGTTACTTCCGATTCTCCAAGTTTATATTTTAAATGTATATTCTCATCTTGTTTGCCAGTTTTACCATCTAGAACAATAAGTTTTGGTCCTGCAGTAAGTCCCCTACCAACAGAAGATATACCAATTGACTTAAGACTTGTTAAACTTTCAATCTGTATGCTCTGCGGTAATCCAATATCTGGCGCAAGTGTTGTATCAGATGGGAAGTTAAATCCAATATCATTAATCTTGGTTTTTTTAATAGCACCTATTGAAGTACTGGAAGCAGAAACAATTGCTCCACTACCATAAGTAGTCTTAATTGTTGAAATACCAGGTAGAGAGAAGTAACCTGTTCCACCACTCTTTAATTCAAACTCTGTTATTGGACCATAAGCAGTAGTAGAAATAGTTGTATACTTAAGAGCATCCAAATTAGCAATGCTACCTTCAGTAGAAATATAGAATCCCTTTTCAGGAGCCTTTGGTAATGTATAGGTAAAGGAAGTATCCCCTGCTAAAGTAATAGCATGAGTTCCATTATATCCACTTTCTACTACAGTTATTTGACTTCTAGAATCAACAAAGTTATCTAAAGAAGCTTGTGATTTTTCTATAGGAAGTTCACTCTCAAATATAGGAACCAATTGATACCATAGATCTGTTGGAGTATACTTATCAACTTTTAAAGTAACTGTTGCAGTAGCATCTACACCTGCTTTTCCAGATCTAGTAATTCCAAAAGTATTAACCTTAGTATTCTTATCCCAAATTTTTGTTAATTTTTCATCACTATAGAAAGTAAGTTCAAATGCAGAATAAGTAGTTGCTTGCTTTGTATATCCTAATGAGGCATTTGAAACATCAAAAGTAACAGTAGAATCTTTATATACTTTTAATGGTGGATTAATTGGACTAATCGTTCCAGGACCAGTAGTAACAAGATCTATAACTTCTGGTTTTAGAAGAGTAGCATAATATTGCCACTGTGATAATTTGATTGTATTATCATCAATCCTAACAACATAGCACATTAAATTATCACTTAATCCACCTGGAGCAGTACCTAAGGGATTAGTGAATATTACAGGTTGACCATCTACCCAACCATGACTGGATATTGTAATAGTATCTGCAGAAATATTAACATCACCAGCTATAAATGATCTAGGATTAATAAGAGTCCTTCTATGGAAATCATTATATGTTACAGTATTAATTCCAACAACATACGGATTAACATCTATATCAACTTTTTGACTATTATCTAACCCATGAGTGCTTCCCAAAGACACTGTTACCAAGTGTCTATTAACATCACATGTAATTGGATCATAATTTGTTGTAAAACTATGATATACACCTGTACCAATTCCAGAGAATAGTAATAATCCAGAATTAGTAGCAGTACTTGCTATACCAACAAAACTAGTAGTTCCAAGACCAACTACTACTGTAGATATTCCAATTAAATCATCACTTATTTTAGCAGCATATACTGTTTGTTGATTTTGTAATTGTTTGATAGCAGCAGCACTATTATCACGAACAGAAAGACCTGTTCCAACATTAGGAGAATAAGTTAACTTATCACCAGTTACTAATCCATGATTTTTAATATAAATGGATGCAGAAGGAATAAAGATCTGTGTTAATCCTGTTCCTGGATTAGCAAAAGAAATAGTTGTACCAATACCAACTCCTGTAGCGACAGATTCTAAAGGATTAAAATAAATTTCATTATTTGCTCTAGAAGTAGAAGTTGTATTAAATCCTGCATTTACAGTGAAATTTCTGGGGTTCTCATAAAGAGTTGTTCCTGCAGTATGAGCATATCCAGCACCTGCTGTTCTAAGAACTCTGATTCTACCATTATCAGGTTCTAGATTTAGAATCGTAACACTTTCTGTTCCAATTCCTAAAACATCATTAGACTTAACTTTAGATTGGTTACCGTCAACATTGAAGTATGTAACTATTCCAGTAACTCCGTCCGACCCAATACCAGCAGTAGATCCAATACCTGCTAAAACCAGTGTAGTGCTTGTAATCCCAATATTATAAGAACCGCCAATTTGTGAAGATGTAGTAGAGAATCCAGAAAGAGTGACTACATCAAGTTTTTCAAAATTATGCGGGGTTGGTGTTTCGACAACCCAATTACCTTTTTTCTCACCAGGGAAAACTTCAACATTAGCAATAACAGTTGAATTTGAAGTTATGCTACTAATAAACTTACCACCAAGTTTTGAAACTCTAGCAGAAGCATCAATTCCCTTAGTTCCCTCATTATCAAAGATTATAGAATCTCCAACCTTATAATTTACACCACCACTCTCTATACCAACCTTATTAACCTTACCAGGAATTACTGCTTTAATATCAGCAGTTTGATCTAACTTATTTGGTATATAAGCATATTCATAAGTAAGTTTTTCATCAATAAGATTATATGGAGCAGTATTTCTATACCATCCAGAATCATCTAAGTCATAATCATCTTGATTTGAATCCCATTGGAAATTAAAATCATTAGGTGTTGTTTTGTAATTATCACCAATTAAATATGGGAATTGTGGAACTTTATATCCGTTAAAGACACCTGATGATGCAGCAGTTCCTTCATCAATAGTAGCAAAGTATGCATATGTTCCATTTGGAAATTCTGGAGTAATACAGAATCTGCCATTATTTTCATCAAGAACTGTTTCATCAGATACCCTAACAAAAGTATAATCTTCTACAAAAAATCCAGCAGGGAATCCTACTGAATCTCCAGTATCTGCTATAGGAGGTCTTTGAGTTTTATTTACAGCATCTTGCTTATATGCAGACTTCATCTGGGCAATTACGCCACCAGATTTCGTAATATATCCATAAGGACCATAAATGGGATTTCCATCATATGCCCATCCAATAATAGGAGAGTGATCTGTAGAAGAAACTTCCCTTCCATTAACTTGAATTAGATCCGATTTACCATATAAGGTTTCTCCTGATTGGTTTACAGCATAAACAGCTTCTCTGAGTTTTCGTGGAGCATATAAAGCTGAATATTGTAATCCTAAACCCTCATTATATTCATGAGCAATAAATCCATCATCTAATGAAAATTTAGAGAAATATTTCTCATAATTGTTAACTCTCCATGTTTGAAGATTTGCTCTTAACTCAACAGCAGATCCAGAGAAAGTAATAGTAATAAATGTACCATCAATAGTATATCCACTTCCTCCTTCAAGAACCTTTACTTCCTTAATCGTTCCATTCTCAAGAATAGGACTTAAAACCGCACCTTTTCCACTACCTGTTATTGTAAGGTCTGGTGGGGAGTTATATCTCTTACCAGCATTTAAAACTACTACAGAATGTATTTGACCATTAAAGACAACTGCTTTTAACTGAGCATCTGCTCCAGATATTAAAGAAGCAGCAGGTGGCCTATTAAAACCAAGAATTTCAGACGATCCATAACCAACACCAGTATTTGATAGATGTATAGAAGTTATTTCACCTCTAAAAACAGGGCTAATCTTTGCTTGGAAAGTTTCGCTTCCAATTTGCTGCAATCCTACCTTTCCTGTTAAAGTAACAGTAATTGGTTGATAATTGAACGAATGAGTTCCTACACCAACCCCACCCAAAGCCAGATACATCTTATTCTTATAATCACTATCACTAGGTTCCATATTAGTAGGACCACCATCAGATAATCTAAACTTATCATTATCAAGTTTAGTTACATAGTAATTTCTATCTGTAGTAAGACCAGTAATCTGATCACTAGCAGTTCCACTCCAAGAAGTGTATTGTACAATCTCTCCTGACTCATAATCATGATTATTGATGGTAATAGTATTTGCAGAAGTACTTACTCCGGTTGGTTGACAAGTTCTCTGCTTATTTTGATAGTTTTCACCACCATCAGTAATATTAATAGATTCTACTAAAGATTTTTTATTGACAGCTTCTATACCATGTCTTCCATCACCATATTCTCCTAGCCATACAGTATTAATCCCAGCAATGGCATCTTTCTCACTTGTATGTAATTTTACAGTAGTACCTTCTACACCAACATGAGAAACCCAATAAGTAGAATCTGTAGTAAGTCCAGCAACTGCTTTTTGACCATAAGTACGATAAAAGACCTCTTCACTATTTCTAAACTTATGATAAGTACCAAATCCAATAGTTGAATTAGAAGCAGTTAAAGTAGTACCAACTCCCACATTACCAACAACCGAACCTGATCCAAAATGGGCTACATGCTTAATTAACTTCATATTAGCAGCAGCAGTAGCACCTTCACCATTACCACCCTTAATTGTGATTATGGGAGCTGTCTCATAATCAAATCCAGGATCTTGAAGTCTAATTTCTTGTAATCCACCATTAACAGCAGGATATCCGGTAGCACCTGTTCCTACAACGTCTGTAAGGTATAATTCAGGTGGATTGATAATATCATAATTAGATCCTGGAGCAAGAACTTCAATATTATCAACTTTTCCATAATAAAGGATTTCTTGAGATTTGTAATTTAATATTTCAACACCATTTACCAACATCCCAGTAAAACCAGGTTGTGTTTGAACAGATCCACCTCTTTCACTTGGTTCTTTAAATTCTCTTAAAAGTTTCTGCGATTGTAAAACTTTTCCGGCAAATTTATAAGGTTCAATCTTATTATTTGTTACTGTAAGATTATCAGTAAGAGAACAGTACTTATTATTAAAAATATTTGTCTTACTCTTTGCAAGTTTTACAGTTGTAGAGTTTAGTCTCTTAATGAAATATAAACCCTCAGGAAATAACTGAGATTGTGTTTGTAATTCTTGAGTAGTAGCACCAGTTTCAGGATCAATAATAGAAACTAAAGTTTTTTCTGGAGTATAGTAAATAGCATCTCCAGTATAGTAACCATGATCTTCACTGGTTGTTATCTTAAGTTCAGTTCCAACATCTACGGCTTCTGCAGAGAATGTTCCAGAAAAAATAATTGCTTGAGTCGAAACATTTAATGGTCGTGCATTATATGATGGAAGTGATGGACTAGCAACCAAATAACTCTTATTTTTCTTATAAACGTTTTGTACGTTAGTTGAATACTGCTGTGCTTCAGGATAAGTATTAGAAATTACCTTAAGGATATTTCGCTTTATAGTGTACGTATCAGTAAGATCTAATGTTCCCTGCCCTCTTATCTGGAAAGACGTGCTAGAGACGATTTTAACGACCACTGATGCGGGTTTAGCAATCGTATCACTACCAACCATACTGACATTATCACCCACCCTAAATGAATGAGAAGTCTTTAATGTTACCAAATATTCTCCAACATCTTTTTGCTCTATAGATTTAACTCCAAATACAGGAGCAATGTTATAGAACCAATCTTCTCCTTTAAATGATTTGTCAGAAATACCTAAAGTTTTAATTTTAGCAGTATCACCTGCACCATAATAATAGGTATCTTCTGGATAAGAAATATTATGTAATACATTATTAATTCGAACCTTAATAACAGTAGTTCCAACACCTACATTAGATGATCCATAAGCATACGTATTAATACCAACACTAGCAGCATTAGCAAGAATACCAGTTACATTAGAACATCCAAAAAACTGAGTTAAGTTTTTAGATGTATAAGAAACAACCCCAGTCTTTTCATCATTGTATTCAACAAATAATTCACCACTAATGGGAAATCCTACTGTAGAATCTACATCGAATATTGTACTTCCAGCAGCAACTTGTCCAATTACTTTAGTTTTGGGTTGAATCTTAAAAGCACCATATATTGCGCCTTCTACCCTTACGTCCCTATTATATCCAGCGTCTAGACTAAGTTTATAGAAAGTTCCACCAATACCAGGAATTACCCTTTCAACACTACTAATTGGTGCATATGCCTTTTCACTAATGTCAGTATACTTATCTTGGAATAAGGTCATATTCTCAAGATTTAAAGGATCTCCTTCAACAGCTTCAACTACAAGATCCCTTTCAACAATCCAATGTGCATTTGAAGGAGTAACAAGAAAATCTCTTGGCCTTACTATTCTTACTTCTTCATCATATAATGCTTTAAATAAGATTTCAAATGATCTATCTGTACCTTTACTTAGATAAAAGTCTTTTGCTTGCTTTATAAAAAGTTCTTCATTCAAATTTTCTACAAGTTTTCTATCTTCAAAACCAGGTAAAATTTGATGTTTTGTTTTTAATAAAAATTGCTTAAGAAATAGAGAACTTAAATTCTCAATATTAGCACCAGTTGTACTTAAATTACCATTATTATCATAAGCATAACCAGTATGGTCTGCTGCAACTGTTGTACTAAAGGTTAATTGATCTGGTTTTGTCTCTGTAGTATAAGTTGTAATACCACTAAAACCTCTAACGCATCCTGTAAAGGAAGTAGAAGTTTTTGCAGTGTATGTAATTATCTCATTATTAATCTTTATTAGACCATAAGTATCAGGAAAACCTTCTGTTCCTGATGGCGAACCAACCATGTCAACAGCAATGGTATCTTCGCTAAAAGTTATATCACTACCCAAACCTACATGATCTACAAGATTTGTAATCTTATTAAGTTTAGTATATTGATCAATATTCTGGATAAGATCAATAGGACCGCCTTGATACTCTTGACCTTGATAATAAGACTTTAAAAAGTCCGAAACTAAAGGAAAATCAGCCCTGACATATTCAGGCAGCTGATTCTGGACTATATTGTTGAACTGTATTCTTTTAGTGGTCATTTTATGGTCTTACTAGTGTCCCGTTTGAATAACTAGGTGTTACAGTATAGTTGGATGCTGATGGATCTAATCCAGACGAAATTTCATCAACAACGGTATCAAAGGTGCTGTTACTTATATCTAGTTGTAAATAAAGATCCTGTAATCCGACCACATCATTGGATTTAGGACATGCCGAGAGTTCGATGATTGTTTGACCATCCTTCAATTTGCCTGAAATAACATTTATTGGGTTTATAGTGATAATACCCTTAATATAGTCAACAGTTCCAACATTTCTCTTAAGAATAGTAGGTTCTGTTGAATTAGCATTAGGAACACTAAACAAAAAGAGTGATCCGGTCTGTCTATTAGTATTAGGTAAGTCTGAAAGGTAAACTTCCCCTTCAACCCCTGTTATAGTGAATCCAGAAGACTTAAGATTGTAACCATCCATACTCTTAATATGGAATTCGTTACCAAAACCGATAGAATACTCAGCAAAGGAGTTTAATACCACTCTAAGGTCTCTTCTTATCCCTAAAGTCGTAATATTGGAAGTTACTGCTTCATTACTGTTGTCAATAATCCCCAAAAACTTACTATACTTAAATCTTGCGCCATATTTGTTCAATTCCGAAGATTCGGCATACTGATTAGCATTAGATTGAACTATAGAGGAGACAAATTCGGCAGAAGGTGCTAAATTAGTGTCATAATAGATATGGGAGTCAACTTCAATATAAAGATACTTCAAATCAAGGATTTCAGGAACAATTCCTGAAACTGCATACTTCTTTAACTTGGTTTTGATGTTTTCTTTGATCAAATTCGGCAAAAAGTCGCCAGTTCTTGGTTTTATACTAATAAAGACCTTTCCGTACTGTGGAGGGACTAATTCTTCACCTCCAAAAACGGAAATTGACTCAGTTTCAGGATAAATGCGTGATGGAATCAGTGTTTCATAGTCATTTGCTGTTAATGCCCGATTTTGAGAGGCATAAATGCGTGGAGCAAACTTTTTAACGGAATTTACCCCTTCAATTTCTTCTCCACCGGAAGCAGGAAGTCCAGTTGTTAATAAAGAGATGCCAGAAGTGACTGGATAGGTTACTGAGTTCCTTGTATAGGACAATTGACCCGAAAATGTGAAGGAACTTACTCCATTTGCACTATCACCATTAGATGTGATATAATTGATGGTAATAAAGTTACCTTCTTCAAGTGCTTTTCCGAAAATTCCGTCTCCAAAGAAGATTTCGTACCTTTCATCTTCAATTTCCTGTAAATAATAAACTTTGGAGTCAGATTTAATGTCAAAAAGACTATCTTGGTAAACGTAATTGACTCTAGAGGTCGCAGATTGGTTTGCTTTTACATTTACAGAGATTAAAGCAGTATCAATGCCAATATTTGGAAGAGTAAACTTCTGATTTGCGTTTTGAGAGTCAAATGTATAGGTCGATGTTAAAACACTACCCTCATAAATGGAAATATCTGTAAATTCAGCAGTTCCATTGTATACTGGAACAGTTATATCCTCTAAAATTGAAAAAATATAGGATTGATTACCAAAATTTGATGAACTTGCTGCTACAGGACCTGCTTTTAATGTTAAAGTAGCAGGTGAAGGTACAATTGAAGAACAATCAACGAAAAAACTAACGGTTGCTTTTGCTGCTTTACGTGATCTAGGTACATAACCAATATTTCGTGCTAAAGAAACGACATTTTCTCTTAAAGTAGCACTATCAATAAAAACTTCGTTTGATACCATGTTGGCATTGTACGAAGTAATGTAGGTATTGTATGCCAACACATCAAGTATAGACGTAAGGTTAGAACCTTCGAAATCATAATCCGTAAAATTGGAATTCGCCTTTAAATAATCTTTAAGCGATGTCTTAACCTGGTCAAAATCCAGATTAGAGAAGTTAACTAATGGCATTTTACCTAGTTGATTGCAACACGAATTGTAATTGTTGAGCAGGAACATCAGCTCCTACTATCTCATATACTATATTTACATCAAAAACATTGTTATCATAATTAGGAAGCGTCTCTACTTCTACTAATTCTACCCTTGGTTCATAATTATTAATGGATTCTTCAATTTCATTACTAATTTGGGTAGCAGAAATATCATCTATATTCTCAAAAAGTTGTTGAGATATACTACAACCGAATTCTGGATCAAAAAACTTCTCTCCAGGTAAGGTAAATACTATATTTCTTACAGAACGAGCAATTGCATTGGCATTTTTCAACGCAATAATATCATTATTCAGAGGATTTCTCTGAAATGTCATACTTACGTCTTTGAATGCTTGACTTACCCTTTCTAACGGCATTAAAATATTACATATAATACTTATTTATTAAGGATTATAAAATTAAAATTCATTTAAAACAGTATATTGGTCTTCATAGTCCAATTCATCCTCTTCTTGGCGTTCATAAAGGTCATTTTGAACGATTTTATTCGTTTTCTTGGGTGTTATGTTGTCATTAGCGATTTCACGGAGCATTTTTTCTTCCATTGTTACCTCTAGTTATTAAAAAAGGGACCCTAAAGGTCCCTTCTATTTATTTTCCTTGTCCTCGATACTTTTTTTTAGCATTATTTCGAGAGGAAGCAGTATATTTAGTATGTTTTCCTGTTCCTTGACGAGTTTTTTTCGGTGTTGCTTCTACAAACGAGTCACTTGCGACCCATTTTACGCTTTTCATAATTTTAAAGTACTCCTAATTTTTTAAGTTTGTCTTTTACGGATTCTGGTGTAGCCGTAACTTTAAATTTAACTTTATCCCTACGAGATAATTCGCTAAGGTTCTCTGATACCTCATACCAGAGTTGCTCATCGGTCTTCATATAAAAGTATTGGTATTTGTTAGACATAACGAGACAACGCGGTGATCAAATTACACGGGTTTTTTCGTGCCCTACACGAATTCGAGGATCGCACCAGATTTCATAACCCTTCTCTTTAGCATCTAAACAGAAACTAACGTCCTCGCCACACATGTCTTGAACTTCCCCAGACTCAAAGACTTGCATTTTAGGAGCAAACCAAGGATAAGGTAAATCTTCAAAAACTCCGTTCCTAATCATAACCCATCCAAAGCCAGTATAATCAACCGTAAAAGGCTTCTTACGCTTACCCATGGATTCTAAGGTCTCATGATTCATTACTCCGCCATTACTACGGAAATCATCTTCCTCTAACCAGTGTGCGACAGATGTAGTTTGCCCATCTTCAGTACAATACCAACCAGCAGCAATACCATGAGCATTTAATACTTCCTCATTAGCACTTCCATCTTCATTGACAGACTCTGCTGGAACGGCAAGATCACATAACTGCCAGAACTTGTTAACGTCAAAGACAATATCGTTATCAATCCAAAGTTGATAATCATACTCTAACTTACCATCCCAAGGTTTTTGCTTAGGACCACGTAGAACATTAGCACCAAGACACTTACACCTTGCAAAGTTAACCATTGAGGAGTAGTCTTGAGAAATCTGTATGCTCATCCCATTTTGTACGAGATCAAAGCACATCTGTACAAAGTTCTTTAAAAAGATATAAGAACATCCCCTACCTGGTAAGCAAAAGACAATCTTTTTACCTTTCATCGTTTCTTTAATAGCAGGAATATCCCATTCTTCTTTTTTCTTTTTGGGGACATTTGCTTTAACTGTAAATCCTTTTGCCATAATACTCCAATACCTTCAATTCAATTATACACTGATATATGTATAGTGTCAATCAAATAATCACTGTACGGTTAATATGAATCTCCACCTGCTGGTTCATTATACAATACTCTACCTGGTCCACCCATACCTACTTTATTCTCTAACCTAATATAAGATAAATCTTGTTGGTCATAATCTGTATCTAATATATCTACCATTACATTTAACATTTCCCATTTCTCTTCAAACTCAGATTCTGTAAGATTACAATATAATACCTTATCTTTACCATAGATGTGATAACTTACTTCCTCTATAGCACTCCCAGATACTGGTAATCCCATGTGATCGTTTTTCTTTATATATGTCATTGTATATCGAAGGGCAAAAAATCATCTATAAGGTTTTTTGACCCTTGAGAAATTTTTTTCATATCACGGAATTTTTTTTTCTTTTTTATATCTAAAGGTCGAATTGTCACCTCTGTAGGTTAGAAAGGTTCCTTTTTTTAAGCTAGGGCAACGCGGCGGCCTTAACTAACAACGAAGGGCGCAAACACTGCCGATACGGATATAAGAATTAGCGCCTAATACTGTCTATCTGAGTATTACATAGGACGCATACAGTTCTTATTACTTAGTGGGTGCTAATCAGTGGGACTTAAGTATTACATAGTGCCAAAACAGTTTGTGTTACTTTAGATCATAACATAAAAAAGGCAGGATGTCAATAACCCTGCCTAATATGCCCTATTCACACTGTTAAGAATTACCCGTTATTCTCTGCTACAAAAGCATCAATTATCTCTAGTAATTCGCTGCCTGTTTGTGCATCTTCCAGCGCAAATAGCAGTGCTTCGGTGTTAACAACTGTGGTCATGATTGCCAGGGGTTGAGTGTTACACCTATACAACAATTTGGACGTCCCCCTTTATAGTTAAGAACTGTACGAGTTAATAATAATCACTGACAGAAGTACTCAGGTCTTCAGTAACATTTTCTACGTACTCATCTGCATGTAAATCTAATACTTTTCTCCAGTCAATTTGATACGGATTAAAGTCATCTTCTACGGTAATATCTAACGTTATTCTATACCTTTGTGCTGTACGGTTTGTGTTAGTTAGTGCCATGGTATTACCTCTAGCAGGGTGACATTTAGTATTATAACATATCAGAGATAACATGTCAATATGTGTCAGTTATTTATAAGGCATAAGTACATTTTTATTACTCAATCTTAGTATTACAAAATGTTAGCGAGGGTATTGTAATTTACGGGCGTTCGTGTTATAATACGCTCGCTAAGATCACTATAAAAACTACCATTAATTCGACCCTAATAATCACACTAATTAACACTTATTCCACAGATTACAACCCATTCTTAACAACATTGTGGAAAACGTTTAAAAAGGTAAGGTATATTTATAAGACCATTTTAAACCTCTTTTTATATACTTTTCCACAGAAATACCCCTCAGTTGTGGAAAACCAAGGGGTTTAATCTGTTTTCTGTGGAATACAATTAGTAGGGTTTATTCGTCCTCTAATACTGTATCTAATTGGTCGATAATCTTGTCTAGTTTGTTTACTACATCACGCCCTAATCCTTTGAGGTTTTCTATCTGTTCGGGTATAGACATTGCACTGTATTCTTCATATAATTCATCAAAACTTTTCCTTGGATTATTATCATCAACAGCATAAATGTTATCTGCTGATTCTGTTACTTTTGGTCTTGAATTTGACTGTTTCATGGTGTTAACTAAATGGTCTACTTGTGATGCATAAAGTTTATCAATCATTTATAAATCCTCATCATTTGGTTCAGGAAATTCGTTGATCTTAGCAATACTTAGTGCATTAATCATTACCCATACTTTCTCACCACTAAGTCGTTTTTCATCACATATATTTTCTACACAATCTTCAATCATTTCTAATACTTCAGTTGCCTGAATCCTTAGCAATTCTTGACTATCTTGTCTCATGATTTGTACCTCCATTGTTGATAATGTTTTGTAGATCTTTCCTCATTAATGGATAAGGAATAGGGTGAAACTTAGGAAATCTATAATGATAATCTATTAGGATTTCTTCATAGAGATCTTTATACTTAGGATGGGAATAATCTTTCATTAGTAACATTTAACCTCTGCTTTAAATCCATCAATTGTTGTTAGTAACCTAATTGCATCTAGTGCCTCTGAGTATGTACTAAAACTCATATATCTGCACTGTTGAGTATCAGGAAACCAATAGCGAATAGTCGTGTTCATTGTGTTATTGAAAATGGGAATTGTC
>VTLG01014619.1_pt1 | contig 36320 bp, 53 predicted proteins | sample 4694571 | NCBI WGS metagenome assembly VTLG01 (sample SAMN12604809, study PRJNA352737) | marine metagenome | biome: ENVO:00000447; feature: ENVO:00000209|ENVO:00000569|ENVO:01000036; material: ENVO:00002151; isolation source: viral sequences binned using virsorter ...
AAATTAATATGCGTTAATAGTTGGATAATTTTTTAATAAAAATTGCGTTCTATAATCTTTAAATTGTTGCCAGAACTCATTAGTGTCTAGCCTTAAATTTTCAAAATAATTTTCTTTAACTTTTATTTTAAAAAATAAATTACTATTTTGTGTGCTTCCTATATATATAAAATCGTTGTTTTTTCTTTCTAATTTAAAGGTTTTAAAAGCTAAATTATAATATCTTGGCGTTTCTCTAGGTGTGCCTATTAGCATAAAAATATTGCAAACTTCATGCATTTTTTTATCTAGTTGTTTTTTTATTGGTGTTATGTAGTCCATTTTTTTAAATAGTTAGATTAATAAAATTATTTGATTAAGTTAAAAATTAAGTCACTTATTAATATAATAAATGCAACAGAAAAAAAAGATACAGCGAAAGTGTTTAAAATATTATCATATTTTTTAGCTGTTGGGCTTAGTGTTTCACTTATTGCATATTCTTTAATATTATTCTTTTTAAAAAATAACGATATTTCGTTACTGTTTAAAATTTGTTGTTTTCTTGTGTTTCTGTTTGTTACTGAAAAATAGTTCATTTTATAAAGTTTAAATTTTGTGTCTTATGACTTGGCAAAGATAAGCAAAAAAATAACACTTGCAAATAATTTATATAAAAATATTAATTTATTTATATTTATTTATTAACAATAAAATTGTTTATAACTTTTGTGTAAATAATTTGCACGCATAAAAAAAAGATGTAAAAAGAAAAATCTTAAAATCTCAGCTCAAAAATCGCATATAGCCCTTAACGACAGCCTCAGCAGTTTCACAGAGTCTAGCAGTTTCAACAGCTTCAGCAGTTTCAGGAGAAATTTTTAAAAAAATAAAAAATAAAAAATAAATTTTAAAAAAATAAAATAAAAAATAAATTATGTTTTTATTGTAAAACATTATTTGTAATGTGTCGTATAAAAAAATAACCAACAGCGACTAACTGTTGGCTATCTTACTAACTAACTAAAAACAAGTGTATTATGAAAACACTTTTCTGTTAAACCTTTACATAGGTTTTAAATCTTAATATCTTATTTATAATAGACTGACTTACTTTGTACACAGACGCTAACTGATGTTGCGTGTATTTCCCTGACTTGTAGTCTGCTCTTATTTGCTCAGCTTCATCATAAGTGAATTTGCGCTTAGCATATCCACCACCTCGCATATCTTTTCTTTCATATATATTTATACTCATAGTTTTTTATTAAAATAATCATCAATAACTTGTATACTCTCATCTAACCCTTTAGTAACCCTAGCACAATACCCTTGCTCGTTGAGGTATGCTATCCACTCTTTCTGTTCTTTAGTTGGGTAAGATTTTTTATCCTTCTTTATTTCTAAAAACAATCCGTGGTAGACACCCCCCCCCTCTTGGGTACCCCCCTCCTTATCTGCCCCCCTCTCCATAGGAACACAGATTTGTAAGTCAGGGAATCCTTTTACATATCCTGTAGCCTTTGCTTTTACTGCCTGTTTATAAGAGGTTCTAATACCCCCCAAACTAGCACAGTATCTAGCTTTTGGGTATCTAATCTTTAGATACTTTACGACTCCTTTTTGTACTTCTGCTTCTTGGTCTCTCAACGATTTTAGTTTTAAGACAAGCCTTAATATCTTTATCCAACTCTTTGGCTGTGTCGTTTAATTTTGTGTCCAATTCTATCATACCATATTCTAAATCAAACATTTCATCTTGTAATGATTTAATTCTTAGGTTTAAATAAATTGCATACAAAGTAACAAAAATAAATAAAATAGTTTCCATAATCTTTTTTTAATTAATAAGTAGTGAACCCATATTGACCCTCAACATAGATGTTTTTAAATATTATATCAATTTCTTTGTTTCTTGACTTGCATTGTCTTTTTATTCTTTCGCTCAATGTCTTATCTTTTTTTATTAATTCTACTTCATTTGTTAATACAAATGTATCTATCTTTCCATACTTATAAGCCCTTACTGAGCCTTTAGCTCTATATCCATACTCTACAATAACCCTAAAGATAGGGCTAGTCATCTTTATTTTTTAGTTCATCTATTTTTTCTAGCTCAAACTCTAAATGTGCTATAGCCTTTTTAATGCACTCTATTGGTTTTGCGTGTTTCTTTTCTGCTCTTAATAAATAAGTAACAGCAGTTCCTATGTTGTAGGATAAATCAAATCCTGAAACAACCTTTCTAGCTTCGTAACCATTGTTGCCAATGTAATAATGTGGTATTTTACTTCTTATCATTTTCTTTATATTTATAATCACTATGAAGCCCCCCTGTTCTTGTTATGTTTTTTTCTTTTTTTTCGTGCTTTTCAATATTATCCATAAGCTTTTGGTCAGGGTCTTTACCTCTTAAAAAGTTTTTTATAGGCTTTATTTCTAAAATTAAACACAGGCCTATAAATATTAATATAAATGTAATCATTGTTTTTGTTCTCTTTTTTTAATAAAGTAATGCCTCTTTAAACTTTTGTCTAGCTCTTGATTTAACAAACCTGTAGAAAGACCTCCCTTGTATATAGGAGTGTCTAAAAAATATCTTGCTACAATCATATAAGAGTGAAAGTCGTTTTTTAATAAAGAATCTAGCATTTTTAATTTTTCTTTAGTTGGTAAAGATAAAAAATATCTTTTATTCAATTTCATCGTCCACAAATTTAGTGCAAAAAATGGCTTCTAATATACATATTAAAATAATTATTAACCATATCGCTGTTAATATCCTCATTTTCTTAAACTTTTTCCCTTAAAAAACACAACTAAACACAATCTTTTAATCCTGTCATATATCCTTTCTCCATACCTTTCTTTAATTGCGCTAGCATCAAGATTAGATGTTAATAAAAGTGTCTTTAAATCGTCCTCAGCCTCAAATATAGCGTTCTCTACTGCATCTATCTTAGTTCCATAGTCATTTACTATCTCCTCGGTTCCTATATCATCTATAACTATGTATGGAGAAACAAACTCTTTAACTGTATGAAGTTTTCTCGCTGCTATAGGTTTTAAAATTTTGCCTTTTTTAGCGTTAAATATTAAAGGCAAAACACCTGTAAGAATTACAGACTTACCTCTACCACAATTACCTATCAAAAACAACCCCTTGCCCTTTGTGTCTGAAAGCCAATGTGCAACAGTTTCGTATTCAGGTAAATGCTTATACTCTGTAACTGTTTTATCTACCAATAAAAAAGCTTCTTTAAATAGTGTTAAGCACTCCTCATAAGTTCCAAAGCTATATCTCTTATAGCCCCTTACTTTTATATGTGTAGCGTTCTTTAATGTTTCTTGTAATGTTCTCATATTAAAATGTTGTATAATCTTTATTATCTAATATCCTTCTATTTGTTTTATCTTTAGGAGCATTTCTTTCCCAAGTTCTAACTGCTGCTTTCCAATCCTTCATTTTAACCTTACCAACAATCCAACCCTTGCTTTCATAAAAATCACAAAAAGCTTGTGCATCAACACCATTTTTTCTTTCCTTACAATACAAATCTATATCTTTAAACAAAGGTTTTACAAATTTTTTAATTTTAGGTTTTTTTATTTCAATAGCATCTCCTTTTAAATCTACAGGACTAATACCATCTATATTATATACATCATATTTGTCTAGCAGTTTAATTACTGCCTGATGAGGTCTTGAGTTTTCATTAAGAGTTCCATATTGAAATTCTACAAATTTAGGTATAAACCATTTGTCTCCATTGTCAAATATTTTTATTTGTGATTTAAAAGCTATTGCAGATTCTTTCGCTGTTACTTTGCTTCCTATTCTAATTGAAGCAACCTCAAAGTCTGTATCCCATATTCCTGCGTGGTTACAATCATCTAATATGTATAACCATAATAGTTTAAACTTTGCAGGTAGGTTTCTTATAAAACCTTTTTTCCATTTGTCTGTGTCTGTAAATCTCTTTGCCATAATTATATTTCTTTTAGTAGTTTGTCCATTCTTTTTTTTCTTTCCTCAAAAGGTAGTTCATCCCAATCATCAGGCTTAATAACTCCTTCTGTAGCAAACACTATTCTCTCTTGAAATGCTAGTGCCTGTTTATCATCTTGATTTGCTAATGTCCCCATCTTAAGAAACATTTTCATAAAGTCTATTTTATCCATATCTATTTATTTTTATTATAATCAATTAAGTATTGGTTTACTATCTGCTTATGCTTTGTTGAGCCATCATAACTATCTGATATATCCTCATAGTCAAAAGAATCATTCCACGCTTTTTCCTCGTAATCCTCAGCAGCAAGTATATCACTATTACAATCAGGACAGAACTTATAGCCTTCAAACGAACTTTCTTTTAGTGTTTTGCAGCCACAGTAATAACAAGTCTGATTACCCTCATCATCATTTACAACCTCAACATCCTTTCCATACCAAAAACCCTCGTCTGCTCCACTCCAATCTCCCCATTTGTTATTATAATTATAATTTCTATAACCATATGTAAATCTATACTCAAACTTATTACAACCTAATTCAGATATAAGCTTCTCCATCATTTGTCTGCAGTTATCTGCGTGTTCAAATTCTACAACCTCCTCATCTGAATGTGGAGCATAGTAACCACAACTCATATTAGCAACACATACACCAATACCATTTTCTGCAAGTTGCCCTACATCTGTAATAGCCCCTGATGTTTCTGAATATCCGTGGTGTGCAAGTATAGGAGCAATAGCCTTGCTAAACCTCTTGCTAAATAGTTTGCCTGATATATTATTTACAAAATCTTTATTACCCCTTCTGTCGCCCTGCAAACAATAACCCACATCTTTAAACCAATCCATATCTGCTGCTCTACTACCTACACAGCCAATCTCCTCTGAATGAAAGAAAGCACATTTGATTTTGTCAAATTTCATTAGCATTTCTAATGCCAACCATATACCTACCTTATCATCTCCACCTACACCTACCTGCTTACCTGTCTGAGCATTAAATGCAAACAAGCAGCCATCATCATCAAATACTTTGAAAAAGTCGTGTATGTCGTGTACTGTATCTGTGTGAGCCACAACACAAGGGTATATATCTGATTCCCCTTTTGTTATATAAATATTATTGTCTTTTACTTTTACATCTGCTTCAGGCACATTCTGTCTGCAAAAGTTAAATATATGTGCTATCATATTGAATTCATTACCACTTGTGGTTTGTACTGATAATAAATCAATAAGCAATTCCTTTTTAGTCATTAGCGTTTTCTTTTAGTTAGTAGTTAGTTATTTGAATTAAAGAGTTAGCTAACCCTTAAATTCTATACAAAGATACGAATAATATTTGAATCTACCAAATTATTTAGTAGTTTTTTTAATATTATTTATTTCCTCTTGTAAGTTTATAATTTGTAGTTTTAAATTCAAATTATATTTTTGCAATCTTTTTTTGTCCTCAGTTACCTCATCAAGCCTTTCTCTTAAAGTTGTCCTATCAAGGTCTGAGTTAATAGTGTTTAATGGTATATAAGTTTTCATATAAACAATTTAAGTTAATAAAAAAGGAAGGGGAGGGCATTTTACCCTGTCCTGTCAAGTAGCCACATTAGTAAAGACTACAAGTAGACACCGAACCTCCCCAACCTATGCTAATTAAAACGGCAAATCATCATCATCTTTAGATTTTTTAGTATCTGCTGTTACTTCTTTTGGTGGTTCGTAAGTATTCTCATAAGCATAATGGGTAGCTCCTTTTTCAGAAGGCTCTCTCCTTTCTGCTATTGTAATATTTACCCAACCTCTTTTAGATATTTTTTGCAAATCCTCTACCTTAAAACTTGCGTTAAATAATTCTCCATACTGTGTAGTTACCTTTTTAATACTACTTGCTACATAATTTTTTTCTGCCATTTTATATATTTTTAATTTTTAATTTATACTCGTTTTTTCTTTCTATTAAATCTTTAAGCTTTATAGACAGCTCATCCATTTTTCTTTCAACCTCTATTACTTCGTGAAGGTAGTAATTGTCAGAAGTCCATAAGCCACCTTCTATCTCCTCATAATTCTTTCTGTATGACTTTAAATTCTTTACAAAAAATTCGTGTTGTTGCATATTGTGTATAATTGTTGCGTGATTTTTATTAAGAATAAATGCTATGTCGTGGTATGTTAATCTAAAAACATTTCTTAATATTCCACTATAAAGCCTTCTAGCATCTACAACTTTCCTAACTCTGCTTTTACCCTCTACAACACACCATTCTAAGTTATATCTTTTGCATATTTCAGATTTAATTTTTTCATCTCTTTCTTTTGTAAACTCTAATCTATATCTATTCATTTACATAGTCTTTAGGGGTTGTTGTGTATCCGTTTAAAGATTCAACACCTTTGAAGTTGCTTTCTCCTTCTACAACAATCATATCATCTTTTAAGTCTACCTCTATTATATCTACAACATCTTTAACATCTATGTTTAGAAAATTTGCAAGTCTTTGCATTTGGTAATATCTTAAGTGATAAGGGTTGTCTAAGTATTTTTCAATGGTTGAGCCTTTTATATTTAAAACTCTACCAAATCTTTGTTTTGATATTCCTCTTATTCTTAATATTGCTTCAAGCTCGTTTCTTGAAGTTCTTACTTTTTCATAATCATTTTTCATTTTAATAATTTTTAAGGGTTAAACATTCCATTTTTTCTCATTGCTTCATATTGATGCTTTGGGTCTAAATGTATTTCGTTTTCTTTTAAGTATGGTATCAGCTCATCAGCTTCTATGTCAGTAAGCTTTGTGAGCCTATTATAGATTTCATCTTTTTCTGCTTGGGTAATTGAAGTGTATGGTAAGAGGTTCTCAATATATCCTACCTTCCACCACTCTGCTTCTAGTGGCTTGCCATCAAGAACCTCATCCATCCAATCACTCATTAGTCTACAATTTCATCTTGACCAAATACTCCTTGCTCGTAGAATCCTGCAATCTTAAGAACCACTCTACTCATTGCTCTCTTTTCAGCCATAGCAACAGGAAACTTTTTACCACCTCCCATTAAGTTATCATCAGATGCCTCTCCAAAACTCATCATATTTCTAACATCTTTATCTTTATAGCCTACTTTCATTGTTGCAGTTGCTCTCATAACAACCCAATCTTTTTGCATAACTACAGGCTCATAAGCGACAACAATGTTTTTATTGCTAACAATCTTGTCTATACCTGTTCTAGTTATAATTACAAATCCTCTTTTGTCTTTGTAAACATCCTCTTTTACTAATCCATTTTCTAGGAATAGTCTTTTTAGAGTTTCCTCTTTAGTTTCTTTTACTTCTGTAGTGTTTTCAACTTTTTTCATTTTAAAAAAATTTAATTAATAATTAGTTTAATATTGATTCTATAAAGTTCTTAAGCCTAGAATCAAAGCTTGTTTTTTCTTTAACATCATTTAGTTTGTAATTAACTATAGTAGCCATCTTAATTCCTCCGTCTGATTTTTTATATCTAGTTGGAACTTCAGTTGGTATAGAGGTTATATCGTGTCCTTGCTTTCTTAATCTGTGTATAATGCCTGAAAGCCTATATGCTCCATACTCATTAATAGCTTCTTTTTGTGTTAATTTTCTACCATCTTTTAAGTGTTGTAGAATATCACTCGTTTGTGTTTTCGTCATTTTTAAATAGTTTGGTTAATTTTCTTTTAAATATTTTACTGTCGTATGTCTTACCTGAATATTTAAAGTAATCACTAAAATTAATTGTATTACTTTTTTTATTTAATAGTTTCTTGTATTCTAATACAATGTTATCCTTCATCTCTTTTTGCATCTGCTAACATTTCAAGATAATTTTCTCTTTGTATTTCATCGTACTCATAATCCTCTATAGCACAGCAATGTTCTTTACAGTCAGAACAAACATCTGTGTCATCATATAATACAGCTCCACAGCAATTACTTACCATATTATAGCCATATCCGTCATCTATAGGGTTGCTTAATTTCCAGTCGTCATAATTCATAATAGTTAGTGTTTTAGTTAATAGTTAGTTAGTTGAAATTCTATGCAAAGATACAACAATTTTTTAAACTACCAAATTTTTTTACAAGTTTTTTTTAAATTACTTGATATTTAACTTAGTATTTATCTTTATATTTATATTTAAGAGTATGTTATACCCTTTAAATACCCTTAAAAATAATGTGTTAATCTTGCTACCTGACCACTTTCTTTATCGTGTAAAAAAGCTTCACAAGCTTTAGACGCTCCTGTAAATCCTTTTCTTGAGTGCCAACTATCTGCTGACGAAGGACTTCTCATATACTCTACAGTAACACCAATAAAATCTTTAGCGTCTAGCCATTTGTGTTTTACTTTATGGTGTAAATGATGTAAATACCAATATCTAAATTTAGTTTCACTCCACATTTTAGGTCGTTCTTGCGCCATTAAAAGTGGTAGCTTATCCATTTTAGCACCATCTCCGTGTTCTAATCCAATAAGATTTTTACCATATTGATAATATTTTCTATGTGATACGCTTATATCAAATTGAACATCATCTGCTTGTCTAAACCAAGCTTTTAATGTATGTGCTAAATGAAAACCACTTTGGTAGTCGTGATTACTCATAGAGTGTAAAACATCAACAGGAGCTATCTCCCTTAACATCTCTATGACTCTAACATATAGCATTAAAGCAATCTGATAATGCTCCCACCACTTACCATCAGTATCTTGATGGGTTCCTTTAGTTGTAGTATTATATACATTGTCTATATGTAAAACATCATTACCAACGCAAAACAATATTTTTTCTACATCAAAACCTTTAGATTTTTCTATCAAACCTTGAACACCTTCTAAAACTCTGACAACAGCAGTTTCACAATTATAAGACTCTCCTGTTTCTAATTCATTAGCATACTTTCCTATATGTATGTCAGCAGGATTTATAACCAACAGATGTGTTCCTTTTTTTCTTTTAATAGTTTGATATTCAGGAGAATAGCCCTCTATAAATTTATTAACGCTGTCAAAAATCTGTTGAGTATCTAAACCATAATCCTCTTTGGTTACTATAGAAAATCTGTATTCCCCATTAGCTGATTGCCAATGCTTTACAGAAACAACATCTTTTTTCTCAATACCTCTTTCAAGTAAATGTTGGTCTAACGCAGAATTGTCATTTATATTGTCTAATGATTTTGCTCTATGCTGATATATTAAATTTTCCTCATCAGTAGATAATCTTAACCTCCTTCCGTATTTTTTCATATTCAAATTTATTAAAAAAATACCCTTGTAAAAAGAAAGGGTAGAAAGTTATTAACCGTCTACCCTTAACTACTAACTATCCAATCTGAAAACACAATCAAGAAAGGAGTTACAAAAGTAATAATTTATTTTAAATATCAATTATTATTTCTTTGATTTTGCTGCATCAGCAATACCTTGACCCAAAACAAGTGCCATTATAGAATACAATATTGATTCTGTTTGCACAGGGTCTAAGCCAAAAGTTTCGTGTAAAAAAGTTACTATAACAGCAATAACTGTATACCAAAACTTTTTTGATTTTAACATTTGACCGATTAAGAAATTTTCTAAAAATTTTTTCATTTTATATAATTTTAAATTAATAATAATGCCAAATAATATTTTGGCTTTTTTGTAAATCAGCATCGCAATGTATAAAATTTTTACCAATACCAATGCGTTTTATGCCTACTTTTAATAGTGAACTAATGACTTTATATCTAGTAGCGCTATCAGGAATTGCTATATCACAGGCATTGCAAGGTATATTCATATGTGATGAGGTTATAGAGCCACCAACAGAAGTATTGTGCTTTGGAGTTCTATATCCTGATGTTATTTTAAATGGTATGCCTGCATATTCTCTAGCTTCATCTAACATTCTAATAAAGTTAATGTCCATATTTTCTCCTGAGCCTGTATCATCAGGACTATCAAATTCAGATAGGGCAAAATACTTTATTTCTCTAGGAATACCCTGATTCCTGTCAAAATCATAGTAGTATTTACTATGACCTTCCTTGTCCTCTATACTTTTTTTTATAGCCATTTTGACCTTTTGAAGCATTTTTAGAATGAACACCTTTACGCTTTTTGTTTTTCTTTTTAGTAAAAGAAAAAGATAATTTTTTAGCCATTACTCTCCTCCTTCGCCTGCTCCTACTCCTCCCTTAAATACAGCTACATACTCAACATATGCTGTAGTAGCCTCCTCTCCTGAAAGGTCTGATTTAGCATTAACGGTTACTAAATCTGCTAAAGTAAAAGCTCCTGCTTCTCCTTCACATTGAAAATCCATATCGTTGCCCATTAAAACAAAGCTAGTTCCTGCAGCTAAATGAAAATAACCTCTTTTAGTTGCAGTTATATAAAGTTCAATAGTTACTCCTACAGAACTATCGGTATTTGTAATTCTAAAGTAAGTAAACTCACTTTTTACACCCACCCCTTGTTTATCAGGTAATGTGTTTTCATATCCAAAAATACTTGTAAATGTTGCACTATTTATCTCCATTACTCTTTGGTCTACCTTTCCGTTTCCATCAAAAGATTTTGATATGTTATTTCCATAACTAACTCCATTTACACTTATACTTTCGTTAATAGAAACATTAAGAGATGTTTGTTGTATTGTTGTTGCCATTTTTTATTTCTTTTTTGATAATTTGTAAAACTTGTAAATTGTAAAGCATATAGCAAGTGTTGTAGATATAAAAAGAAGTATCTCATTACACTCTGCCAAACTCAACCCTAAAACTCCCCCATTTGCAAGTAACACTTCTGTTGTATCTTTCATATTGCTTTTCATTTTTAACTCACTTTTCTATATCCAATTAAATAAACTTTTAAATTTTGTGGAGAAGCTTCTCCCTCTGCTAACGTAACGTCAATAGTTATTTCATTATCGTTTCCTAACTCATAATCAGATATTACAACAGGTGTTGCTGCAGTTGTAGACGTTTTTTCTCCTGCATCAATAGTTAGGTTTGTAGACAATATTGTTGCTCCTGATTCTTTAATATTTACTGTCAATAAAATTGCTCCTACTATACCGACACTAGCCCTAACCTCTGTTAGCCTAAAATCATATGGCATCCTTAAGTAGTCTACAGATGATGTTGTTCCACCCATCTCAAAAGAACCATCTTTTGTTAAAATAAAAGTTTGTAAAGGATAAACCCAACCATAGTTACCTGTTTTGTCGCTATAAGTAACACCACTTTTTTTACCTATAACCATATTATTATCTGCACTTTCATAACCCATAGGAAAATGTCTGTTAGCGTCTAATAAGTTTTTATGTTCGTTTGAAGCCATATTTATATTTTAACAATCTGTACAATTACAATTACACTTTCCTTTATAATAAGGGTTTCCACAACTTATACACCCTTCTACACCATCATACCCATATATACTGTCATAGAAAATCATTCCGTGATTTTTGTATGTATCACTCATACTTTTAGGTTTATTGTTTTCATATGTTGGATAATTACCATTCTCATCTGTAGAGTCTAAATAATCCATCATATCCCCTGCAAATATTTCTGCCTTTCTATATGTGTCTTGTTTAAAAGCATTGTAAGTGTCTTGATTAATTATTCTTGAAAACTCATCTATATTAGTAACAACACCACTAGATGTAATATTGCTCATAATATCATTAACAACCTCAAATCTAACATACCAAGAAAGACAATCCTCTAAATAATAAGTCATAAACTCTTGATTCTTAGCTGTTAAAGTTCCTGCGTCGTGCTGCTCCTTTAATTCAGCGTAAAACTTTTCGCCTAACAAAGGCCTTATATGAGCAAGCTCTGCTAAGACAATAGTATTTTCAGAAACTAAAACAGGGTCTGTATTTTTATTAGTAAAAGTTTTATCAATTACTTCTCCTGCCGATACTAATGTGGTATATTGTCTAGTGTTTGCCATTTTTTACTGCTCTATTGTTACTGATTTTTCCTCCTCTATTTCTCCGTCTGCATCATCATCTCTTTGAGTAACTATAATTTCTCTGTCTGCTACAAACATATCTCCATCATCTAGCATTGGTAAATCCTCGTCTATTAATGCTCTCTGCTCATTTATAGTTAATACTTCTCTAATATCTACATCATTCGCATAAGAAATAGGTGGCTCATAATGTATTTTTAAATCTTTAGGGTCATAACCCATTTCATTGTAAAGAACTGTTCTTATTCCGTTTAACAACAACTCAGAGGTATCTCTAATTACTGTTGTCATTACTAAGTCATAAGCAATTCTAATTTCACTACCTGTATTATTCATTTTACCTGAACTTACAATACCTGAAAGTGATGGCTGCCATCTGTTGGCAGTTATAATATTTTGGTCGGTTATTCTTTGTAAATCTATCCAACTTCCCTCTTGGTCATCTTTTATAACCTGAACATTGGCAGGAGAAGTATCTCCATTCTTTACTATAAATAATATTTTTCCATTGTTACCCTCTCCTACAAATTTCTTTTGAGCTTCTCGCACCATTTTTTGTGCTTCTTTTTCTCCCATATCGCCATTTATTTCTACAATAGCAGAAGGTTGAAAGCCATTTAAAAACTTATGATGATTCCACTTTCCTATCTCATAATCAACACAGATATGCTCTAGTGCTGCTACATAATCAGGAAGTCCATAAAAATTAAATGTAGGCTCGTAATCTTTAAAATGAATTACGAATTTATTGTGTGCTACCCTAGGGTAAAGTGGTAGTCTTTTTATTTTTTTATCATTATTCCAATACTTACACCAATCAGAATTTATATAAACCTCTTTTTTGGTTTTACTCATTCTAACTGTTGTTGCGTCCAAATGATAAATATTTACACCCCCATCATATATAACGCACTCCATATATGCGTTACCAAAAGTGTAATAATCATCTGCTAATTTTTTGAAAACATCTCTTAAGGATTCGTGGTCAGCATTAACATCCTCAATAAACCTTTTTAGATTTTCGTCATCACAAACAAATTTTGCCCCACTTGTAAATACAGTTTTTTGAGCTAAAACACTCCTGTGTGTAGATGATTTTCTTTTAAGTTCTGCTAGATACTGAGGAAATAAGTTGTCATCTCCAAAAGGAACCCAATCCGTAGGGAGATTTTTAATGTTTTTAGCCTCTTTTATACTAGGAGGTACTGATAAATCAAACACCCCAAACTCAAAAGTATTATTCCTTTTTTGAGTCTTTCTTGTTGTTGCTACTTTTTTTACTGACTTTGTTGTCGCTTTTTTCATTAGATGATATTTTGGTAATTGCACAAGTCAATCCTACTTCCTCATATAAGTGAGCTAATTTTTCTTGGCTAACTGTGCGCCAATTTATATGTTCACCTCCCCTTATTGTACTTCTGAGTCCTTCGTATTGTTTTTTTACTTTATAAGTCGCCATATTTGTATATATTTTAAGATGTGGTAAATCTACCACATTTTTTTTGTTATTACAATCGCACATATAAAAGATATTAGCAGGGAGTGTTAATAACCCCCTGCTTTATCTTAAAACTAATTACTATGTAGTAGACGCTGTAACATCTCCTGACTCAACAGTAATACCTGTACCTGCAGGGTCATATTCAAGAGGTAGCTCAAATTGTCTAGCCATTAAAGAAACTGTTACACCATTATCATCTGCATAAGCTGAACCTGAACCACCTTCTATAGTAGTAAGGTTCGCATAAGTTTGATTTCTAACCCAAGGAGTTCCACTAACACCTTGACTTTCATATTTATATGAGAAACCAACTACAAGCATTTTACCTGAGTTAAACTCAACTAACCCAACAATACAAGAATCTTGTAAATTTGTTAGTTCGTGAAACTTTGCTCCTTCAATATTTGGAAGGTAAAAGCTGATGCCAACTTCATAAGCTGTGCTTCCCCCTTCTTTAGTTCCGTTTATTGTCATTGCTGCAGTTTCGTGTTTAAACTCAAATCTAGCCCACTCAACATTTGTTGTAATACTTGTAATAGTGTGTGTTGCATTTAAACTTGTTGGAGTTACAGTTGCTATATTACTTAAATTTGTAAGTAATATTTGTCTTATCCCTCCTACAGCTTGTAAGTCAGTACAACCTATTTGTAATCCTGAATCTATTGTTGCCATTTTATTCTATTTTTTTAAGGTTAATAATTAATTACGCTGTAAGTGTTGCTCCATATACTAAATTAGTCCATCCATATTGGAAGCCCATAGTAAAGAAAGAACGAACATACATATTGTCGCTAACCTCATCATAGAACATTTTCAACTCATTTTCAGGCGCATTAACATCAGTACCAATAAATAAATTGTCTACTGCTGCATAAATTACACCATTTTTAGAGTTAAATGATGCAGGAGTTGTATCATTTACTGTAAAGATAGCAGGTAAATCTCCTCCTGTTCTTGCTGTTAAAGCCTCATCCCAAACATACATAGGAACTAACTCAATACCTCTAAAGTATAATCTACCTTTTCCTGTTTGTGCTTCTGAATGCCCATAATCAACTGCTCCGTTTGTTGCTACTGCTGTTAAACTAGCGTACCAAGCATTGTAAATGTTTGGAGTTACAAACATTCTTTTTCTACCTGCTTCTACTTGTTGTAATTCTGCAGGAGCGCCTTCAAACGCTTGTCCTAAAATTAAAGCTGCGTCTGCCGTAGGTATTCTTGCTCCAACAGTTCCGTAGTCTGCTGCTACACCTGTTCCTGTAATTCTTTGTAAAACACCTGAATCAGCGAAATTACCATCTGCTGCTAATTTATCCCAAAGTCCTTCTCCCATTGATTTGTAAGAACAGTCTGCTACTGATGCATCTGTATCTCCTGCCCAAATGTTTCTGCTCATATCATTCATTATACCATTTCTAACTCGGTTAATGATAACCTCTGCTAATTGAGTTCCTGTCAAGTCAGGCATATTAATACCATTTCTGTAAGACTCTACAATTACTTCTGATTTAAACTCGTCCCAACATTGTTGTTGTTTAACTGAAACATTTTCTACTGTAATCGTTTTTTGAGTTACTTGAAATGTATTACCTGCACAATCATTTGTACCACAACCTGTATTTAATGCTGTGATTCCCTTCAAAGAAGGTGCCATCATTATGTTTTGTTTATATTTCACAGATGGATAAATAGTGTAGTTACTTTTAATGTCATCTGAGTGAAACATAGGTTCTAATAAGATTTTAGATGCGTAAGTACCTATATACGCTCCACCCAAACCATTATCTGCTATATCGTTTGCTGCCATTTTTTTTATTTTTTAAATTATTACTATATTTTTAATTTTGTTGCTATTTTATTCCAAAAGGCAACATCTTTGTTCTCTACATTGTTTTCTACTACTGCAGGGTCTCCGTCTGTAGAGATTTCAGTTCCCTTTGCATCTGCTTTACTTAATAAAGCATTAAGTCTTTCAACCTCCTCAGTTAGAGTTGTTTTTTCTCCTTCTAATTCAGCGATAGACCCATTAAGTTCAGTTACTTTTGCTTCAAAATCAACAAATTTATTTAAAATGTCAGCCTCATCTGCAATAGTTACTTCAACTTCTGATTTTGCTTCAACTCCTTCGCTTTCAGTATTTTCGCTTTTTACTCTAGCTATAATATCCTCCACTTTGTTATTGAACCAAGCTTTTAATTCATCAGTCATTTTTTTACTCTTTAGGTTAATATTTAATTTACTTGCAATTTCCTCGTTTGTTATATTTTTAAACTTAGAAACATCATATTTGGCTGCCACTTTAATAGCATCCGAGATAGAATCAATAAAACCTAGTTCTAGTGCTTCATCAGCATTTAACCAAGTCTCCTCATCCATCATTTCTTTTACCTTGTCATAAGGTAGTTTTGTCTTTTTTATGTAAATATTAGCAATCTCGTTACTAATTTTTTCTAATAAACTTGCTGTCTTTTTTAATTCTTTTGACTCTCCCATTGCTCCACCCCAAGCGTTGTGAATCATAAATAAAGAGTTTTCAGCCATTATTATTTCATCTGCAGCAAGCGCTATAACGCTACCCATACTTGCAGCTATTCCCTCTATATATACTGTTGTTTTGTATTCTCGCTTTTTTAATACATTGTAGATTGCCATACCCTCAAATACATCGCCACCAACGCAGTTGATGTGAAGGTTCATTGGTCTTTTTTTGTAATTTTTTATTTCTGAGATAAAATCTTTAGCATTTAACCCATAAGCCCCAATCTCATCAAATATATAAACATCAACAATTCCTGTTGATGCTTTTCCACTAATATTGTACCATTTTTTATCCATAAAAGCAAAAATATCTTTTAGTTATAATATTTTTACGAAGTTTTAGGAAAAAACTTTAGTAGGTTATATTGAAGTTAGCTTTTTCTTTGCTTCTTTCTTTGTAGACTATGCTTTGCGCTTGTCTTTCTGAAATGTCATATTTAATAGATAAGTCCATAAAAGTGTGAGTTCTATTGCCTTTATTAAACCTTAACATAGTGTCAAAATCATATATTATCATATAATTTCTTAACCTTTTAGGTTCTACTATTCCTCTTTCTGTTAAGTGTCTTAAAATGTCTATAATAGTTGGTTCGTGCCACCTTTTAAGAATTTCAGTTTCAGCTACCTTAATATACTCGTAAACTATATCTATTTTATTTTGTCTTGACACTAGATTTCTTTTTTTGTTTTGGTTTTTTTGTTTTTACACTTTTTACGACCTCCACAACCTCAGGAACTTTTCTTTGTGAAATAATATGGTCAGCTACATTATGAAAAAATTTACAAACAGCTTTCCTGCACCCATTACAATTTTTAGATTGTTTTTGTTGAGGAAAATGTTGGTGCCATAAATCAAAAAAATAATTTAAAGCATTAGAGTGGTACATATTACCTGCCATTGATAATTTGTTTTGCTTGGCTAATTCTACTACTCTATCCTTCTTTTCCTCAGAATAGTTTTTGATTATTGAGTTATAATCCATATATATAAAGTTTAGTTATTACTCCTTCCACTTCCCTAAAGGACACTCGCCAAAAAACTCTTTAGTTAAGTTTGTTTTAGCGTCTAGGAAGCAGCTACACTTTGCACATCTTGCTCCCAAAGTCCATTTAGGGCTTTTTAACATTAATAAGTTTCTGTAAAAGTCGCACTTTTTACAAGTATCTAACCTATCTTTCTTTACTTTTTTACTAACAAACATATGTTTATTTTTTTAATTATTAAATTGTTGCTTGTGATTCTAACACATTTACCTTTCTTTGACTGCTAGTTATGTCTGATTCTACTACAAATACTTTTTGCATACCACTATTAGTCATACCTGCTGAGAATTGTTGATTTGCAAATTGAGGATTGTTAAGAAGTCCACCATCTGCAAACTTAACACCACCACCTGCTTCATTTATAGCTGACAGTTGGCTTCTATACATTGCTGTGCTTTTTTTGTTTATAACAGCCTCTCCACCTTCTAATTCAACTACCCTTCCACCGACAGCAAACTTTTCCCCACCCTGTGCGTGAGACTTTCCTTGAACCATTCCTCCATTAGCGAATTTTTCATCTGACTGTATTATTCCTCCTCGCTCTCCTTTCCATCTTACAAGCTTTCTAACAAATGCAAACGCAGCTATAGCAGCTATCAAGCCAAATGGCCCCAAGCCTTTAAAACTACTTAAAACAGCAGATATAGCCTTAGGAATTATACTAGCTATGTCAGCAACAGTTCCTGCTATAGTAGAAGCTGTAGAAACATTTTCACTTGCAGCTTCTTTTAGGTTAGAGCCTGTTTGCGTTTTTGTAATAACTACATCTGTAGCTTTTGCAGCGTTTTGTTTTATTATTCCAAGCGTTCTCAGGCTTTCCTCTATTCTTAATGCAGCCTCTACAGTAGTTGCTACTTGTGATATTTTAATCCCTGCTTCTTTAACAAAATTTAACTTTTCATTATCGCCTGCTAAACTTTGCATAGCAGAACCCAAACTTCCCATTTCTGAAATTTCTGCTCTAAACATAGCCATTTGTTGCTGTTGTAAATTCCTGTTGCTTGTAGCTATTTGAGTGTCAAGACCAATAACATCCATAGCGTAGGTTTCGTATAATTTTCTTTTATTTTCTAAAAATGTTATTTCGGATTTTAGTAATAATTCTTGACCTTGTTCGGTTAGCCTACCATTAATAGTGTTTGCAGCTATTATATTCTCTTTCTCTTTATTATATCTATCCTGTTCTGCTTTTAACGATTTGTTTATAGCGTTTTTTCTTGCCTGAACTCCTATGTCTAATAATTCAGTTTGTATTTGTAATATTCTTTTTGCATTTGTTTCTGTATCGTCTAAAGAAGCAAGCTCTTGCTCTAAAACATCTTTTCTTGCTTTTAAAACTGCATCTCTATAAGCCTGCTCTGATAATTGGTTTTCAAGAAGTTGTTTTTTTACTTCATTTAAGGCTTCTTTTGTTTTTTCAGACCACTGAGTTAAAGAGTTTTCCCCATCATCTAAGTCTTTATTAAGGTTTTTAAGGGATAAAGCCAATGCCCCTATTCCATCTCCACCTGCTAATTTGTCAAAAGCTTTTGTTAGTGTTTCTGTTTTAGCGTCTGCTCCTGTTAAAGTTTCTTGTAATTCATTGAAACTGCTTATGCCTGCTTTTTCCAACACCTCTCCCATCTGAAGCAGAGAAGTCTGTAGCCCTAGGTTTTCAGCGTTCAGTTCTGCTGCATTATCTTGAAGCATACCAAACGACTTGGTTATTATATTTCCACTTTCGTCAAACAAATTTGCTAATTCTGAGGGGTCTACACCAAATAATTCTGCTATCTCTTGTTCTGCAACAGCAGCAGCAGCCACCTCATCAGTAATTCTTTCTAATTGAGACGTAAACCCTTTAACTAAAGCTTGATTAGTTAGAGAAGTAGTAAGAGCATCTACAGCTTCAGCCACCCCTTCAATAGAAGTTTTTTCAGTTATTAAAGCTTGGTCATTTTTTTCTAATTCAGAGTTTAAGGCTCTAGTGTGAATAGCTGCTTGACCCTTATATGTGTTATATATTTTTTGATTTGCTGCAGTACCTTTTATAATTTTACCTTCTTTATCTAAAACAATTAAACCATCTGTAACCATCTTATTCATTAATCCTTTTACTCTTACCAACTCTTTTGATGTTACTGTAAGCTGCTCTATTGGTTTTAAAGATTCGTAGTAACCTTTCGTAAGTTTTTCAGTTTCTGTTGTAAGCTCCTCGGTTTTCTCTTTAGTTTTGATTAACCTAGGTATTAATTCTGACAATCCAACTAATACTAAGCCAACACCTGAAGCACTCATTGCGCTTTTAGCAGCGACCCTTAATGCTGTAAAAGCTCCTGTTAAAGTCATAGTAGCTCCTGTTGTTTTTATCATAGCAAAACGAAGTAAAACCTGACTTTTAGCATAAAGCCTAGTTGCTGTTGTTGCTGCTACAACTCCCAATTTGTAAAGGCCAATTATTTTTACCAATTTTCCTAAAAACTTAATAGTATTAGTAATTGTTTTGCTGTTTTCGGCAATCATATTAAAAAAGCTTGCAGCTTGTTCTATTGCACTTTGCATACCCTCAGCAAAACCTTTCATTAAAGATATAGAAACACCTTGTAGTGCTGACTTTAATTTAAGAAAAGCACCCTGTAAAGTATCTCCTACTAGCTCTGCCATTCTAGCCCCTTCTCCATTAGCATTTCTCAATTCATCTCTTAGCTTTAATGTTCCATCTGCTGTAGTAAGCATTTGCTCAAAAGCTGCTGCTTGTCTTAAATCAACCACCTCCATAATATCAGCCATACTACCTCCTTCTGCGATAAATTGTTTCATAGCAGGAACTAAATCATCTAAAGAATGTATTGTCCTGCCAAATCTCATAGAAAGCTCTGATGTAGGGTCTTGCATTTTAAGTAAAATATTTCTTAAAGATGTACCTGCAATAGACGCTTCAATACCTGAATCTGAAAGTTTACTCATTATTGCTGCTGTGTCCTCAATAGAAAACCCTGCTGCTTTTGCAATCGGAGCAACCTTTGTCATACCTGTTTGCCACTTTTCAATATCCATAGCAGAACTACTAAAAGATACAGCCATAACATCTACTACTCTTTCTGTTTCACTAGCATCTAATCCAAAACCCCTTACTGCTGCTCCTGCTACTTGTGCTGCCCTTGCTAGGTCTGTTCCTGTTGCTGTTGCTAAGTCTAGCGTAGGCTTAACAGCGTCTTGTATTTCTGCTGCTGTAAAACCTAATTTAGAAAATGCTAATTGTAATTGCCCTACTTGTTCTGCCGTAAAGAATGTTGTTCTACCAAGCTCCTCTGCTGTTGCAGTTAAGTCTGCAAACTCTCTATCAGTAGCCCCTGAAACTGCTAAAACCTTAGCCATTGTAAATTCAAACTCTGTGAAAGTTCTAACAACCGTACTTATAGCGTTTGACACGGTTCTAAATGCACCAACAATAATACCTAAAGCAGCAGCACCTTTAACAAATTGCTTTGCCATTGCATTTGTAGATTTTGTTGCTTTTTGGGTAGCAGAAGTAGTAGTGCTAATTTGCTTATTTAAACCTCTTAACTCTTTAGATTTATTTTTAATAGCTTTAGCACTATCGCTATATTCTTTAGCTGATTTTTTAGTTTGCTTACCCCCATCTGCAACCTTTTTTTCATAATCTCTCTGCTCTTTTCTTAATTCTTTTAACTCTTTTTTTAAATCAGAAATCTTTTTAATATTTTTAATTTCTACCTCTATCGCTACTTTTGAATTTGTTGCCATATTATCCTATTGTTAATTGTAATGTTTTTTCTACTAATTCTTTTTCTAAAACTCCTTTTACTTCATCTATTACTGACTTTTCTATTCTTTTTACTAAAGGAGACATTAATGTAACATCTCCTCTTACAAAATCTATAAAGAAATACCTTCTTGGAGCAACTCTTTCTCCCCCTCTAGTTAAATATCTATTTTCTAATTCGTGTTTAACACTACTAATAAAGTTATTTCTTTCGTGAGCGCTAGAAAATGTTAGCTCTCCATTAACCTCTTTATTAAAAGTCCAATCAGCTATAGCCTGATAAGAAGCATTAACACCATTTTTATTACCATCATTAACAGTCCACATATAAGGAGTGTCATTAAGAATCAAAAGTGATATTGAATCTTTTGTGTTTACTATTCTGTAATAAAATCCATTAAGCAAAGTTCCTTTGCCTATATGTTTTTGAAAATGCAGTTCTTTTTTTAAAGCATCTATAATAGGCTTGTTTTCTTTTGCTAAAGCTTCTTTTATTTTTAATAAATCTAATTGCATAGTTATGATTGTAAAGGTATATAAGATTTATCAGGATTACTAACCGTATTATCGTATCTATTATTAGCAACACTAATTGTGTTTAATTTAAAATCATCTGATGTTGTCTGTGAGTTGTTAGATTTAAAAACCATATTAAAGCTTGCAGTAAAATTTCCACAAGGCTCCTCATCAACTCCTCTTTTTACAGAAACAATAACACTTTCTTTATCGTTGATTAAGTAATCAGAATTATTAACTTTAGAATCAGTAGTGCCATCTATCTGAAGCGCATATTGATTACCACTTCCTATTGCAAAGTTAAAAGTTTGACTAAAAAGAAGCGTCATATCAGTAGTTGCTGTTCCTCCAACTGTAACCGATTTACTCCAAACAGAAATAGTTATATTTTGCTCTATTTCACAACTAGAAAACCCTGCAGGAGAAATATAACCATCTACACTTTTTAAAATACAATCGTAAGGAGCTATAAATTGAGAATGTATTGCTGCAAACTTATTTGCATACTTATTACCACTTACAAGAATAGCGCCTGCACTTGTAGTAAATTGTGGGGAGTGGTTGTATGCAGAAAAATAATCATTACTGCTTGATGATGATGCTGAATACCTCATTCTGACATTGCAAGAAAGCTCTTTGTTTTCAACTGCAGTAACTAAATTAAAATCAGCCATAGTTCCTAATCCTGTATTAAGATGCAGTCCATTTGGTGTTGTATTCCTCCCTGTTATATTTACTCTTGGCATAATTATTTTTTTATATTTTTATGGACTTGGATTGAGAATGTCATCGGCAGGCTCATCAATACCACCTCCAAAGACTGCTCCACCCTGATTATTGTTTATCCATTCTCCTGCTGTTGGTGCGCTTACTCCTTCCTTAAGAGAGAATTGATGCAACTCAACTTTAGTAGGCTCGTTTTTGTGAGGCTGAAAATCTACCACTCTTATTAACCTGTAATAAACACCATCTATATAAACCATTTTTCTAAAGTCAAGCTTTACTATATCTGTTATTTTTAAATCCATATAACAAACCCTTAGCTTTGGTCTAACCTCTAACCCTTCAATCATAGACTTATAATATCTTTCATAAAGCCCTTTACCTATTTCGTTTCCAACACTCGTATAGGTGTTGGTGGCAGGGTCGTAATCTTTTGCCCAATAATTACCATAAGAAAGTCCAAACTGATTTGTAAAGTTGTGCCTATCTATAAAAGTAGCAGAACAATATATTGCATTGTTTAATAAACTTGGAGTTCCTAAATAAAAAGATTGAGGTTGTACAGTTACATCTGCAATTTGTATTCTTGCGTAATTAAATAAAGAAGCTGTTGGATTAGTTGAACCGTCTTGCGCGTTAAATCCCTGCCATAAGGGGCCGTGAGGTACAGGCATTGTCATTTTGTTATAATATAACATTCTTGGTTTAAACTCATACCCTTTTGTTGATGAATACCAATAACTAGCCTTCCATAATGCTGCAGTATAAAAGTTTCTACCATAAACTTCAGTTTGTCCTGCCCCAAAATTTTGAGAATCATATGTTCCTGCAAAGAAAGGATTTTCAAATACTGTTTCTCCTGCAGGATAGGTGTCAGCAAGGTCTAGCTGTTGAGGATAGTTATCTCCAACATCATCAAAATATAATTCACTCATATTATTTACCCTCCAATCTTTGTCATCCGTTTTATACTTAAATATTAGCTTTCTTGTCCAATTACTATCTATAAAGCTCTGATTATCAGATAGATTTCTTGCTAGCTTATGACTCCAATCAATAGCATCTCTTGGGGGTAAGTAATAGTCGGTGTAAGGCTCTATAAATACAGTCTTAGACGCTTCCTCAGTAGAGAATTGCAAGTTAAATGCGTGGGCAACCCCTTTAACAAAATCTATTTGTTTTTGGTCTTTTGGAAATACATTTTGTAAATCATAAGTTCCTCCCCATACAGGAATGTCCTCATTAACCAACTCTAGCGAAACTAATCCTGAAGGAGACCCTGCGTTGTTATTATCCCAATCATCATAAGTAGTTCCAAAAAGTTCTACTCTAACATCTACAGTTGTTACACCACCTGAAGGGCCAAAGTTGTCGGCAGGCCTTCTTACTTTTACCTTAGGAGCAACTCCAAAAGTTAGCTGCACCAAATCTCCTTCGTTAAAATAATGAGTAGATGATGAAGCGTCAAGTGTTGCCCCATAAGCATAGCTATGATTATTGTCTTGAAAACCACCTAAAGAATTTGCAGACTGATTATCTACAATACTTATTGTTTCAAAATTACTCATTCCAACTCTCTTTACTTGCACAACTATATTGCCATATACCGTCATTCCTGAGGTAGAGTTATTTAATTGTCCTGCTCCTGCCCAAGTTGTGTTGCTCCAAGTAAGAAAATACATAATATTAGAAGTAGAAACCCTATAAAAACCTGCTTCAGGTATTCCCCAACCATCTGCTCCTGATGATATTGTTAAAAGTTGTTGCTGTCCTGCTGAGGTTGTTATATTTCCTGCTAAAGGCTGAAACCTTCCACTACCATTCCCTGAACCACAAGTTCCTCCAAATTTTAAAGCACCATAAGGGGTTTGCATTGTATTTTCGTATGTTGTAGTTGTTACTGTATTAGTAACATTAAAAGTCCAAGTTTGAGTATCATCAAAAAATTTTAAATTAGCCTGTGATGTAGCGCAGCTACTACCGTCTTTAAAATTACCTATGTATGTAAAATTTGTTTTTCTTTCGTTAGGGTTGTTATAAAGGAAGTTGGGACTAGCATAAACCAATCTTTTAAATTCATCTGTCTCCATAAAATTTGATGATATTGCATAGCCTGCATCATTAAATATTTTGTGCATCATTCTATATATCCAAACTAATGGTCTCCAATCCATTACAGGCTCATCATTACATTGTTGGCCTCCACTTAAAAAACCTGTTTGAGAAGTATTGTATGAGTTATTATAAACATAATCAATCTCCCATTTTTCTCTAAATAATTGAAACCCATTACCATAATCAAATCCTGTTTCATTAACCCTACCATAGCTTGTTACAGGATAAACAACAGGAGATGTGTTGGTATCTGCAGTTCCACCCCTGTCTGTAGCATTATCGCTTTGCCAAGAGTCTATAATGTTTTTAGCACTTAGCTTTAGATTGGTTGAATTCTCTAATTGCAAATCGCTTAAGTATTTACCCTCCATATTGGTAGACCAATAAAGATTGTCGCCTAAAAAAATGCAAGAATACATAACAGGTTTATCATTAAGTCTTTCTACCGATTTAACTTGAAGCAATCCTGTAAGAGAAAAAAGATTACCAACTATAATTCTACAATCAATTTTATTATAAAGTTGTGCGTCTTGATGTGTTGAGTTGGCAATATTAAAATTCTTTAAAATTTTATTGTTGTTTTTTGTTGCAGGCACTTCAAATGTTTTACTATAAGCACCTTTTCTAGCGTCAATATTTGCAGGGTCATTTACAGAAAAATTAATAGAAAGAGGAAAGTCCTCCGTGGTACTAGCGTCTAAAACACCAAATACAGAGCTTTTATCAACTGCTGTTCTATAAACCCTTAAATATCCCAACTCTATAGAGGTGCCGTCATTAGCATAAACACTTAACTCCGTAGTGTTAGAGCTTCCTTGAATCCAATTTACTTGGATAGTACGGTAACTACTACCTGTACCTAGTGTTCCACTAGGAATAATAGTAGAATCTACCAATGTTACATTAGCACCTCCTGTAGCGTGATTAGCTAAAAGTAACTTTCCTACACCATTGTAGTTCTTAACAGCAACCAAAGCTCTATATTCATAACCCTCTACAAAATCCTGAGGTAGTGTTGCTCTAGCGCACCCTGCCCCTGTTACTGCTTTAATCATTCTGCCTGAAGGAAAGGTAAATTCTCCTGTACAAGTACCTGCAGGAGAAACCCACCCTGTACTGTTATTAAATTCTGCGTTTGAAAGAATTTGACTTCCAATCCTTACATTTTGCCTGTTTTGCAGTAGTTCAATTCTAATATCTTTAGCCATATATTAATTTCTTTGAGTTACAACTGCGTGTGAGTGCGTATATTCAAAAGTCATTGTTACTAATCCTTGTTGTTCATTATAAACATCAACAGAACTGTTTGTAATTATTATTGGTACATACTCCATATTGTTAGGAGTCCTTCCATCTGTACTTATTCCATCCTCTAAATCGTCTTTCCCCCTATAAGCAACTTTATACCAAACACCTGATGTTAAATCAGACCTCATAGTTGCATTTTCTGTCCATACATTAGGAGATGTTAATATTTCTCTTAGCCATTCTGCTTTTTCTTGGCTTAAAGGTAGAGTTGTAACGGCTCCTGACTTTGTAGCATTAACGCTTAAAACCTCTAATCCTCCTTTATGATTCATAGTGTCTCCTATATAGTCAGAAAGATAATTTCCTGTTGTAGGAGCATTATTAGAAGGGTAAGGGTTGGCACCTGATGACCGACCTGTTCTAAAATCAAATCTATTAGGCTCTTTTCTCTGTATAATATTTTTTTCTGCATTATAGCTAATAGATTTTTGTCCTTTTATTGTATAGCTGTCTATTCCTCCTGCCTTATTTAACCAATGTATTCTAAAAAAGTCAGCTTGATTAGGTATAACAGAAGGCCATCTAAATCCTTTGCATCTTACAGGGTTAGCCAAAGTCATTTGGTCAGACCTTAGTTCTGTATAATAAATACCTGCATATCTATCTCCTGAATTAGCAGCAGTAGTATTAAGCCACCTATCTCTGTCTATTTTGTAATATCTAAGTTCGCTATACCTTTTTGAAACACCTGTTCCATTACCCTGAGTGGTTGTAACTCCTACTATTCCAATACGATAATAATAAATATCATCATTTAAAAACAAAGCTGTTTTATCTGACGCATTACCGTCATCATCTATAAGCTTTCTTGTGTATGTCTGCCCACCATTTTCCCAAACATCTTGTATTGTAGAATTTTCGTGTATGATATTTGCGTTTATAAATACAGGCGATACATTTTGAGCGCACATCCTGTATTGATTTCTAGGCCAAATACCTGCTATTCCATTTATTGTTTCTTTAGGTATAAATAGTTGTGTAAAGTCAAATAAGCGCCCCCTTCGAACCTCTGCTCCTGTTGCATCAAATGCAACAACCTCTATAAAAACATTATCAGTTAAATCAGAAGTGTTAAGTGGGTCGTATCTAGTTTCTCCTGCTCCTGCATTAAACCCATCATAATAAATAGCGTAATTATTTACTGTTCCCATAACCCATTGTAAATACTCTGCAGCCTCATCCATTCTAACATCTTTTGATATTTGAAGTAGATTATTTCCATATGCAACTGTCCCTCCCCAATAACCATTAGGGCAATGAGTTTGAAAAGACCTATAAAATCTATTGCTTGTTCCCCAACCCAAATGTATATAAGCGCTAGCCAACATATGTCTACTTGTAGGTTGATTACCATCGTAATCCTCTGCATTATTAAAAATAGTAAGAATGTTGTCTGTATCTTTAAAACTTCCTGAAGCACTAGCCAATTTTATCAATCCTGTATCTGTAATAATTTCAGCTCTCATTCTAACCTTTATTTTTCTCCAAGCTCCGTGCTTTGTAACTATAAAATTATCATTCCAAACAGGCACAAGTCTGTTTCCTTGCTGCTCGGCACCACCGTTAAGACCACCAAAAAAACTGCTAGTATATGTTCCTTTTCCGTGAGGAACTAAAGAGTAAGTAAGTAAATCGCTACACATCTCACTAATATCTACAGTAAATATATGTCCTGCAGATGTTGCTAATCCATCCCCACCATCTACCCTATCTCTTTGACTTATATTTCTTATATCTCTTGATTTTCTTATTGTTCCCACTTTAGTCCAATCATCAGGAAAAGTGGCTCCTGACGCATTACTTATTTGGTAAACATCAAATAAAATATTTACTACATCTCCCTTTTGAGTTGCGCTGTCATAATTATCAGGGCTAGGCTCTTGATTTTCGTTTAGACCACTCCACTTTACGCTTATTCTAATAGGCTCGTTTACTGACCAACAGCTAGAGTAAGAATAAGTATAAGTTCTACTCCTATTCAAGCTAGATGGGCTTGAACCGTAAGGGTCAATCCCTACTGTTAGTGTACCATTTATTCCGTATGCCATATCTTAATATATTTTATATTTTTTGTTTAAATAATCTTTTACTTTTTCTATCTCATAAGAGTTTAAAGCCCTATTGTAAACAATTACTTCTTGTATATTTCCTTTCAAATCTCCTAAATTAATCCCACTACCAATATTAAAATTAGTGTCATTAAATGTAGGAGACGACCAGCCTGAGTCTATAATCTCATTTTGGGCTGTATTGTTATTAGTTTGTAGAGACAAGTTAGTAGATGATAAAAAAGCAGTAAGAATATGATAATTATTAGTGTTATTTATGCCCTCTTTGTTTACCCTTACATTCCACTCTCCTGCATAAGGAGATGCAGTTGTATCGTTTACCCTAAAATAAGGTCGGCTAGAGTTACTACCCAAACTTATTAGAACATTTCCACTACTGTATGAAAAATAATCTCCTTTTTGTGATGTTGGAGAAAATTTTACAATATTATCAGCAGTCATTGAGCCTGTCATTGTTCCATCATTATTATTTGCTGTTTCATCAGGTATAGTAGGAAAAGCAGCTCCATCTCCCATTCTCCACCACCCTATCATATTAGCTGACTTGCTATGCGTAGACAAATCTGTTGGATTTCCATTATTATAAATATTAGAAATATCTGTTGCATCTAACTCAACATCAAAAACAGCAACCTCATCAATATTACCACTCATAGAGTTTGGCCCCTTTCCTATTTCAAAAGGCTCATTCGTTAATTCCATACCTGAGTAAGCGCCACTATTATCAGCTAAAGTTGTTAGCAGATTACCATTTAAGTAAAGATTAATTCCTGTGTCGCTACCACTACCATCATAAGTAGATGTTAAATGAATCCACTCTCCTTTAGGTAGAGATTCATTAACTTTACGACCTATATGCCCCCCTGAACTATCGTCATATAATCTAAACCTATAATACCCATTTGAGTAAACTGTTTGAAAAGCATACTCGTTTGTCGCTCCGTTTCCCTTTGTCAGAAACCCTCTCCAAGGCTGACTAGCTTGAGGGTTTTGAGCAGGGTCTATAAAAGCCCAAAAAGATAATGTGAAAGGTTTGTCTGTTCCTGCACCATCTGTAAAAGAAAACATTTGAGGTCTACTTGCTATTCCTGTAAGAGGGTTCCCACAATCTACTGCATCTCCACCTGTGTATTCAAACATTGTAGAGTAATCGTTTGTAAAAGCAGGTGTTACTTTGTCTGCTTGCGCAACAGTAAATACAGTAAATTCTGTATTTGATATAGGGCTAGTAGAATCAGATTTCAAATAATCATTCGTGCCGTCAAACTCCATTCTTGTTTTGTCGTTAGCACCATCATAGCTATATCTTAAAGGTTGGTTATCTGCAGTAGCCTGTGATACATTATTATTGTTTCCTGACCTGTCGCCAACATTACTAATTCTTTTAGTTGCTTTTTTAAATGTTAAATTGCTATCTGCTGATAGCCATACTGCTAAATTATTTATTTGGTTTGGATATGTTGATTGAGGTCTAAAACACTTACTGAAAACCCTCCAAGTAAATGTCATTCTTATTTGAAGCAGTTGGTCGTTTGCAACTTCTTTGTTTCTTTGTATAGTAAGGCTTTCATCCTCTAAAAAAGCCTGAACAGGCGCGTTGGATTGATAGTGTTTTAGAAACATATCTAGCCATTCTGTTGCCAAATCTTGTAAATTCTCCCATCTTTGGTCTATAGACTCATTTGCTTGTGCCGTTCTATTGTATAAATCAGAAAAATAAATTTCAAAAGTATAATTTTCCCAACCATTATTCACTCCAACCTCAGGAAATAAAGAATCAGGGGGTGTTATAAGCAAAGAAGGGTATTGCGTATTGTGATTATCGTTAAACTCCTCTGTAAAGCCAAAAAACTTATCTCCATAAGTCCATTTGTCTTTCATTACCGTTACTATATCTGTTAATTTTATTATCATATTTTAACTTACTTTGTTTGGGTTAGCAATTTTTTCACTAACTTTTGATTCATACTCATTTTTTGCAGTTATCCAACTTAAATAAGTTAAAACTTTATACAAATTAGTGTCTTTTACGCTGTCTATATGATTTTTTCCATCTACTTTAAATATTCCTTTCTCTGCAAGAACATATAAACTATTCAGCCAACCAAAAGGTTTGATATAACTATTATAAAGACCCTCTGTTTTTACTGCCATCATACTTTTTTGTTTTTCTCCAAAAACAAATTGGAAATTTTTAGCAACTTCTTGTTTTGTATGGTCAAAAAAAAAGCGAACTCAAACACGATGTCCATACTTAATTTTTTAAATTTTTCAGTTTTTTCATCTATTTCATTTTCATCAAAATCCTCGTCCACCCTTCTGCATAAAATAGCCATTTGCTGAGGCAAAACATCATATCTACCATTTTTCATATGCTCTATAGTCATATCTAACTGTGTTGCTTCAATAAAATCGCCATAAGTATTATTTCTTAAAGAATCTGATGGAAAATAATAAGTTTCTCCATCTAAATCAAAAGATTTTATTCCTTTAGGTTTATACTCCTCTGTTAGCATACCGATAGTATCTATAACTTTATTTACCTGATTTATGTCTGTGTTTTTTACATCATCACTACTTAAGCCTGTCAAAAAAGCAAAAATATCTTTATTTAAAGAAACGCTATCAACAAACTCTATATCCTCCATTATTTTATCTAAATCATCAAATTCAGAATACTTTTTTTCGTATGACTTTTTCTTTAGTTTTGTGTTGTCTTGATGTTTTTTTATTATTGACGACAATTCAGACCAATATTTTAGTGTTATATCTTTCCATTCTGTTGGAATTACAACATCTGCAGACTCTCCTTTTGATTTTAAGCTAATTGTTATGCTCATTTTTTTCTTTCGTTAGTTTTAATATTTTTTTTTGTATTTGCTCTTTTATTTTTATATCGTGCAATATATCTGTAGTTTCTCCAATAAAATCTACAGTTTTTTCAAACATTATTTCTGTTAATTCCTCAATATATTCAGAATTATCATTCTTTTTAACTCCTGATAAAAACCCCATAGTCGCATACATCATAAGATTTGGAGTCATATAAGCCCACTCATTCCTTCTGCTACTACTTTTTACTATTTTATTAAAAGTATTTGTGTAGTTTACAATATTTTCTAAAATTTCATTAAAATCTAAAAATTTTTTACTACTATAGTCCTCTGTCGCTCTATATGCTGTTCCTTGAATAAACTTAACATAATTTTGAAGCATTTTTTCGTGTTTTGCATTTAGGCTACTGATTTCCATAAAAATATTCTTAATATTTCGCAATTATATTATTTTTTTTTATATTAAACTAGAAGTTTTTGGAAATCAAGCAAAATATACAACTTTTGCGTTGTTCCACATATTTTTGTTTAGTGCCATTACCAAACAATCAACCATATCGTCGTGTTTTGCAGATGGAAACTTTACCAACTGTTGTAAAAACTCCTCATTCCATTTTCCTCTCAATAAACTTACCCTTCCTGACTCTAGTGCTGCAGAAATATCTTGAACTCTGGCAACCTTATCTTTTGATGGTGGTTTGTCCTCTCTTACATTTAACCCTGTTTCTTTTTGTAATGTTTGAACGATAGATTTTCCTGATGCTTTAGGCTCTACATATACTCTACTCCTATTGCTATAACCATTTTTTTGAACCCATTGTGGTATAAATTTTACTAATTCAGGAAATTCTTTGTAAACATTTACACAATCTATTATTTGCCACTTGTTGTTTTTAAATATATATGCTAATAATGCTGAGGGGTCATTTTTTTCATTTGAAGTATATGCAGGGTCTATCACAAAATCTACAACTGTTTGTTCTCCAATATCAATCATTTTATTTTGGTCAATCCTCAGCCATTCTGCTTTTATCATTCCTGAGTTTAGAGGTGTTGGAGTTTGCATAAGTTGTCCTGCATATCCATAACTACCTAGCGCCTGCTTATAGTCATCAAGAATTGTTCTACTAAACCTATCTGTCCAAAACAATCCGTCTTTATCGTAATTATTTTCTAATGATTTTGGTTTTACATCATCTGATAATTCTGCAGGTATGCAAATGTGTTGGTATTTTAGCCTACTATCTGCTCCATACAATAAAAAGCCACTTAAATCGTTATCGTGTATTCTCTGCATAATAACAATTCTAATTCCTGTTAAGGGATTATTTAATCTTGAGTAAAATGTCGTTCTATACCATTCGTTAGCATTTTCTCTTTCTACTTCTGACGCTGCATTTTGGGGAGATACAGGGTCATCAACTATTAAAAAATCTCCCCCCTGCCCTGTAACTGTTCCACCAACTGAAGTCGCCCTTCTAACCCCCAAAAAGTTATTTTCGTATCTTGATTTTAGATTTTGGTCTTTTTTGATATGAAATATCTCTCCCCATCTATCTTTAAACCATTTTGAGTTTATTATATCTCTACTTCTTGTAGAATGTTCTATTGAAAGTTCTGCAGAATATGATGCTGTTATAAATCTAAACTTTGGATTAAGAATCCAACTCCAAACAGGAAACATAACAGTTACTAAAAGTGATTTTGTAGAACGAAAGGGAATATTGATAACTATATCTTTCGTTTTTGGTTTGTTCGCTATTATTCTTTCGGCTTCTTTTTGTAAAATATCACATAGGTATTTATGATGCCAATTAGTAGACAGCTCAATACTAGGTTCAACGATATGCCAAGCTTTTTTAAAAAACTCATAGAATGATAATTCGCATAATTTTTTTTCTAATGCAAATTTAAGTGCTTCATCAGTTGTTTTCAATGTCATCAAGTTTGGCTCTCAACTCCTCAATGCTCACATCATCATTTAATTCTATTTTAACTTTTTTTGTTGTATTATCGTTTATCTCTGATGATGATAATTTTGGAACTGTATAGTTAAGTAGTTTTGATACTGCATTTATATATGCTTCAGGGTTTTGGTCAAACAATTTGTCTAAAGCCATTCTTATTTTAGTAGAATGACCCTCTAAAGCCCAAGTCAAAGCATTTCTACTAATTTTTGTAGCAGTAACATTATTTTTTTCCCCTTTTTTTCTACCTTCTGTATTTATTCTCCCTCCATTTGGAAAATATTTTTCAGTAGAACTTTTATATGGGTTTAATTTGTTGAGGTTGCTTTCTCTCAACCTGTGTCTTTTATCCTCGCTCATAATTTTAATTTTTTAACTAATGCAGACAATCCATCAATTTGTTCTAATTTTCTTATAGCCCAATTTATACCTGATGTTCCTCCCCAACAGTCCCACATTAGTCCTCCACAACCTTCATCATAAGGAACATCTTTATGTTGTTGGTGTCTTTTAAAAGATGCCATACGAGCAATCGTATCTCTTGATAAATTTTCTCTATTTGCTAATTGATTTGCTCTTTTTTTTCCCACATCAGTACCACAAGAACCCCAACCATTTTCCTCAACCCATTTTAACGCTCTTTTTGCATTATTTGTTGCTGATTGGGGATAATCATTATAAGTTTCTGCCATATTATAATCTTTTTATAGAGTCTGTTATTTTATCTATATACTCATCTAGCTCATCATCAAGCATTGAAGCAGTTAGCTCATCATATTCTTTTTCAAGTTCCTCAGCATCTACTTCCTCAGGAGTATAAGTAAATTTAATTACCATTTCATTTCCATCCTCCTCAATATGTACTATTACCTCTCCATTAGTATGAAGCTCCTCCATTTGTTCTTGGGTAAAGTTCATAGTATAATCAACATCTGCTTCGTGATTATATGTTGGTTTTACAGTTTCCTCTAAATACTCTCCTTGATTTGCTAATTGACAATCCTCAAGAGTTTCATATTCACACTCCCCTGTCTTTCCCCATTTGTATTTTCCGTTTTCACATTCCTCGCAAGGCATAATTTTTATTTTTTAAGTTCTACATTTTTTTATGATTGGTCGCAATCCATATACAATACAACAACTAATCCTGGGGTTGTGCTTAACTTGACAAAAGCTATATTAGCCATTATGGTAAATGGCCTAGTAATAGGTATCATTTCTATAGCAGCAGAATCTAAAGGACTCATATTTTCAGTTCGAAATTTTTCTATATACCCTACAGGGTGGCATTGACATAGCTCCTCATTCGCTCCTGTTATTTGTATAACATCCATTCGCCAAGCATTATTAACCCCTTCTGTTGCAGCGTCAAATTTAAGCTGTTCCACCTCTGATTCCTCTCCATTAACAGATGTTAATACTCTAGTCATACCACATTTTCCGTGATTCTCATAATTCAAGTCTGCCGTTATTATAGGAGACTGATTATTAGTAATCATTTTAGGAGGATGATAGAGTGCCATAATTTATGATTGTGAACAGTCCTTATATATTACCACAAGACCTGTTGTTACTTCTATAGTTGTAAAGTTAAGCATTAACTCCTGTCCTGCTGTCCAAGAATGACCCACTAACTTCGTTAAGTCTCCTCCGTGTATATTTGTTGCATCTATATCTGCAAAAGTTGTTGCAGCTAAAACTACTATTTTCCAAGCTTTATCTCCTGCTCCTGAATCCCAAGACTCCCCATCTGTCAAAACAACTGTTTGTCCACATTTACAATTTTGTTCGTATAATAAATCAGCAGAATAAATTGGTGCTGAATTACCTGTTATAGTTGGCATATTATTATTTTTTAATTAATTACTTTTTTTACAAATAAAACATTTTTTTCCATATTTCATAAGAAACTTTAAGAAATTTTACTAACTGCTCTTTATTCATAACTTTCTCTTTATCCCTTTCCTTATCTTTAAGAGTATTAAATACCCTATAGATACTCTATCTATTATGAAATTGGATTTGTTTCCATTTTTATTATATTTTCACTTCCAAAAACTTCTTAAAAATTAATTTTTTTTACTATACCTTTGAATTCTTATAGAATACGCTGTTGCTCATATCGCAACTAGCATATTTGATAACCTTCTTAATAAAATCACACAATATGTTTAAATTTAAAATTGGAAAAGTAACTATACAATTATTACCTCCTAAAATAACTTGGAATATCTAATTATGAAATTGAAATCAAAATTAGAATGTGGGTGTAGATATGCTCAAGGATGTTTAAGTTACAATATTACGGAATTTGATTTTTTAGCCCCTTTTTACTAAAAAAAAACATTTTTTAATATTTTTTCTCACATTTTTTTAAAAAAAACCTTTTTAAAAACTTTTTAATAACTTTTTTTGTGAAAACTTTGTATTTAAAAAGAAAAAAAGCACCACTTAAAAAGCATTTCATAAAAATATTTTTCAAATGGTGCAAGTTTTTTTAACTTTAATTTAACACCCTAAAAGGATTAGAATAATAGCTATAAAGCAAATTGTAAAGTCGTTAAAAGGTATCTTATCAAAGTTGTTAAAAGTGTTTAGTCATAAGCATAAAATTTAGTTATTAAAAAATTGTTATTGTAAGTCGGGTGTATAATGATATAAGCCTGTAAGAGTATTATAAGTTGCGTTATCTTGTCTCACTATGTCCTCTCGTTCCTCTACATATACTCCACAATCGTCACAAATCATACAGTCCTCAACTTCGCTCCATCTAATTTCATCCTCGTTATATCTCTCGCCACAACAGTCACAAATCTCGCTATTACCTTCCGTATAATCTCCTGCTGTGCTGTCAAGTATATAATCGTGTGAGTCCTCATCTGCATCAAATTTTATATTTTCTCTTAGTTCTCCTCCCCACCTAAAAGAATCCATATAAGGATAATTTTCTAAACTGTGGAATGTGTTAATGTTTATTTGAATAGTAAAGTTTGGATAAGATTTGGACTCTTTAAAATCTTTGTTAAACAAATCAGAATATTTTTTTAAAGTGTCTTTAATATGAGTAATGCTAAAGCAATCTAATCGTTTTAACTTTAAGGCTCTTTTAATTCTATTATAAAGTTTTGTCTGTAATTCTGCTTTGTTGCTGTTCTGGAACTCGTTAGCTATATAAATTCTGTCAAGAAAATAAAACTTTTGTTCTTTGTAGCGCAATGAGTGATTCAGTTGTTGTACTCCATCAATAATATTTTCGTTTTTTGTCTTTGTCCATAATATCGCCCTAGCGACTACACTCTTTCCAACTTTAAGCCCTACTATTTGAGCTTTTGTATTTATAAATTTGTCATATATTTCAAAATAAGATGCAGGTTTTTTTGACATACAAGAGCCGTTTGGATTATAAATATAGTTTTTATTTTCTTGAGAATAAAAGCCAATTAAATCATCCTCAATAAATAATTCTACATTTTTACAGTAATTTTTTCTAAGTTGTTTATCTATGTCGGCAGAAATTGTTTCTGTTTTTTCTCTTTCATCTATAAACATAGCCGATAACATTTTGTTAATACTTGTACTTGTAAAATATTTTTTTCGCTGTTCTTTTGTGCCTTTTATTTTCTTGCCTGTATAATCAAGCAAAGAATCAATCTTATCTTGCTTTATATAAGATACTTTTAATGGGTTATCTATGCTAGTGCCTATAAATTTAAAATCGTTAAATTTTTCGCTTTTAGTTGCATAAATAGATAGATAATCTATCGCTTTTAAAATTGTGTTTTTTGTTTTCATTTTTTAGTTAGTTAGATTTATAAAATTAATATGCGTTAATAGTTGGATAATTTTTTAATAAAAATTGCGTTCTATAATCTTTAAATTGTTGCCAGAACTCATTAGTGTCTAGCCTTAAATTTTCAAAATAATTTTCTTTAACTTTTATCTTAAAAAAT
>VTLG01001655.1_pt1 | contig 36315 bp, 41 predicted proteins | sample 4694571 | NCBI WGS metagenome assembly VTLG01 (sample SAMN12604809, study PRJNA352737) | marine metagenome | biome: ENVO:00000447; feature: ENVO:00000209|ENVO:00000569|ENVO:01000036; material: ENVO:00002151; isolation source: viral sequences binned using virsorter ...
TTCTAAACAAAAACAACAACATAGAGATAGGCAGAAACAATAGACCTGCAAAACTTGAGGATGTAATCGCTGCAGGCTACAAGCCAAGGTCTATACTCAGACTAGAGAAGTTCTTAAAAGGTCAGGATAAAATTATAGATTCACTTGCTGGTTATCCTGAGCAAAGAGAATGGAAAGACTTTAGTGAATTTGAGACTTGGTCTGAACCAATCAAGTCAGGTACTGTTGGAACGAGGCAGACTGATAAAGGTGCAACACCAAGAGGCACGATTATTCAGAGTGCTGATAAAGTAGTAAGGAGGATACTAGACGCAAACCTTACGCCTATCATGCTTGATAGATTCTTAACTCTAATAAGAAACGAGTATGTACCAACCTCACCCGAAGATCTAGCCAAGCTATTTAAGACGGGTAATTCAGATGAGATACTTTCTAAGATTAGCAGTACTCTTAATACAGATTTAAACTTTGAGTGGGATGATATTTTTGTAGCTATAACGCAAACCAAGAACAGTCCTGTTGGACACTTGGTAAAGGTTATTGATTCTACTCAATCTCAGATTGATAGGGATATAGCTAATCAAACTCCAATCGAGTCTGAATCAAGAAATGAGCTAGACGATGATGTAACAGTAACAGAAGCACATCTCAAGCAGGCGGAAGATCAGTTAAGAGAGCAGTATGCAGGCACAAGCTTTGCCCTACCAGATGTAATAGCACCAGAAGACCGAGGTCAGTATGGTATACTTGAAAAGGCAGAAGAGATTGCCTCTGGAAAAATCAAAAGAAGAATTGCTGACAACGGCAGTGAGATTGCGAGAACAGTTAAGCTGGATCAGCAGTTTAACCAGCTGCTCGAAGCTTTAAATAAAAGTGGTGTTAATGTACAGATATTTAAAAAGAATTTACAGAGCGTGTATGGATTTCTTCACGCTAATAACGCACAGATAAACGAGGCTGATGCCATCATTAGGATGGTTGTCAATGATCTGATGCGTCCTGACGGAACTAACCTGTTATCTTTATACCACGAGGCAACTCACTTTGTATTGGATAGCCTGCCAATATCTCAGCGTACTTCATTGCTGAACGCAATCTATGACACAAACATGGAGTTCGGTAACAAGAAGCTGAAGGATAGGATGGATAGAGCTAGAAGAAAGTATGAAGAAGGAAAGCTGACAGCATCACAACTAGAAGAGATACAGTCAGCGGAAGAAGTTTTAGTAGAGTCAGTAGCAAGAAACTTAAAGGATGCCAACATAAAGAAAGGTGTCATTCGTGCATTCATAAGGAAAATCAGGGAGCTGTTTAGTAGGATATACTACGCATTCGCTCAGGCTGCTGGGCTTGATCCGATGACTGCTGCAGATGCAGCAGAGAAATACTTGACAGTTAAGATGGAACAATTTGTCGCCAGAGACAATGAGGTGCTTCCTCCATTCCTGTCTTGGATGAAAGGCCCAGACTTTACAACTGGTGAACTAGCCAGCACATTAAAAGTAAGAGACCCGCATGAGATTAGAGACTTGCTCGATCCTAGATCCAGAAGCTTGAGAAATGCAGAAGTATCTCCGTCCTCTCCTGTTTCAATAAAAACTAACAGGCAGAACCATATAACTGGAAGGGAAACTAGATACACAAACATAGTCAAGTCAGGCTTAAACGACCAACTGTGGGCAGACTTTGGGGATAGGGATATAACTACAGCTTCCTTGATCGAGTATGCGAATGATGAAACCCTATCAAATCTTTTTCTTGATATGGGTAAAGCAGGGCTTCCGTTGCCTGAAGTAGTTCTGCTATCCAATCAGGATATGCACAGCAGGTTCGGCGGTGCTGTTGCACAGTATCATTATAGAATGGGTATTGCACCTGTAATATATATGTCACGGGACTTTGGTATATCCAATGCAATACCAACTAATGAAACAGAAAAGTCTCAATACTTAGAGTTGCAAAAGCTGGCAATGGCTGAAGTGCTAGGGCATGAGCTTACACACCATGTAACTCGTGCGGTATTTGTAGAAGCTGAGAACTCAGGCAGGGTTGGCATGGCTGGCTTTGGAAACAAAGCAAGACAAGCTGTGGCAGATTGGAATGAATTGTATCGTGCAGTTACAAGATTTGCAGATGATCCAATGATGTATGGATTGACATCCGTAGAGGAGTTTATATCCGAAGCGAGAAACAATCCTCAGTTCCAAAGATATTTAAAAACTATACCACTAACTCAATCGCTAGCTAATAGGTTTAAGGCAAAGGGCAAAGTGTGGGACGCATTAAGTTTCGCAATCGGTAGAGTAGTTCAACCTAACTCAAATGTTCACAGCGTAACGCAACAACTTATGAAGTCTACGCTCGAAGCTGGTGCTATAGCAAAGACTGCAAGGAAAAGGGTTGATCCAGTTGAAATGCTGTTAAGCAATCCTGACCTTAGCCCCGCTGAAAGAATACTATACACACTACCTAGCTTCACTATGAACAGCATACTATCTCGTATGCCACAGGTGAGATCCAAGAAAGCTTTGCATGAAGCACTGGATATAAATATAGAAGAGACAGCTTTGGTAAACGGGGAAGAAGTTCCTATCCATTACATAGAAACAGGCAACACAAGGGAAGAGTATATGGGTGAAAGCTTGAAGCCTGCAACAAGGTATCTACTAGCTTTCCCTAGATCAGACCAGAACCCCCAGCCTCCATTAAGTAGGGTACTTAATCCTCTTACTAGAATAATAGATGGAGACGGAAGGAAGCCCGCGGATGAAGATATGTGGCGTTTAGTAAGAACGCCTTCATTCAGAGATTTCTTTGGTGACTGGATGAGGGGTAATCAAGGAAACCCAGATGAGAATCCTGTAGATGGAGTGGGTTACTTTAGAGACTCAGTGACCAATGAGCCACAGTTTGTATTTCATGGCAGGGGTGGCGGTGCATTTACTAATAAATCAAATGTATATGTTCATCATGGCGAACTTAGGGTTAGGACTAGAGCTTCCAGTATTAATGTTCCAGGTAAAGTAACGGACATAGCGGGAGGTCAGTTTGACCCAGAGGTTCCTGATGCTGAAAGAGAGTTTATGTCGGCACAGGAAGACCCTCGTATAGAAAGGAACAATCCTGCTGAAGATACATTGTATGGTTTTTTTGCAACACTATTTGCCAAGCCTGCCGTTGGTTGGGCTGGTGCGTTTCAAAGTAACACCAACTCTCTGATCAAAGAGGCACTGCGTAACAGATATCTTAAGTCATACTTTGAAAACTTTGCAATGGCTACCACCGATGGCCCGCTTCCACTTGATCCAATGATAGACAAGTGGACTTCAGTTGGGACAAAAGGAGATGATGGTGGAGGCAACTGGACTCCTATTGAATTAACTGGGGTATTGTATAGCGACAGGGAGAATGTAGAGAATCCATATACTGTACCCACAAGCTTGCTTTCAGCCGAGGTAGTTAAGTCTCAAGTATCAGGAGATATAAATAACCCTGATATTATAGATGTTCCTGAAAAATCAGGATGGGGATTTCCTATAAGCAAAAGAAACAAAGCAGTAGGAAGAATGTTCTTCCTGCCTGGTTCATTGTCTGCATTGCAGGGTAGCCTAGAGACCACTAACCCCAAGTATGAAAATGTTATACACCCAAGCCACCAGCATGGCATGGTGGCTATCGAGAATGCTAAGGGTGAGATAAACTTCTTTAGGCTTAACGCACCTATACAGGATTTCCTTATGGATAAAGGTATAGTAAGGGCAAACCTTGGTGGTATAACAAACCAAGCTCCTGCTTATACTGAACCTACTCCTACTTTGAAGGACTTCCCGTATGTTGGGGCCGAGGTGTCTCTTAGTGATGCACCGACAGAAACCTTCAGGCTTACAGGTGAGGCTAACTTAGAAGCACTAAGTGGTCACATAACTCAGGTGGATGCTAGTGAGTTTTCAAACTTTGCACAGGATATGGCTGACAATATGGATCCCATAATATCCACAACTATGGATAGCGTGCAGAGAACTTTGACCGCAACAGAGTTTACAGTGTCGGCAAAGAGCATACCAAGTGCAGAGTTTGCCAGTCAGACTGAAGATAGAATATCTCTCATACAAGAAGGGAGAACACCAATTGACCAAGATCTGAGCAGGAGATCGGTTACGGGGGATCAGTTTGAAAACAATCCAACCTGGGAAGACGCTGCACTGAGGTACGATGTAACACCTCAAGACCTTATTGCTCACCAAGGTGGACTACTCCATGTAGGCTCAAGGCAAGAGTTCAATAGATTGTCTAAAGCTAACCAGAATAAACTAAGAAAAGAGGCCAAAAAGGATGGACTCACTATGGTTTACTCTGATGACAATATACTTGATTACACTCAGGACATAGTGGTTCCGATGAGTCCAATTACTATGTTCCAAGAAGGGTTTGTGTTGCCGATGTTTTCGGCTAACAAAAATCCATTCATACTAAATCAGTCTGCGGTGACAGGCATGAAGTATGAGAATAGCACAGAGCTTTTTATAAACGCAGTTCAGCAAATAACAGGAGCAAGACCCGCAAAGTTTTATCGTGGTTGGGATGGGTCGGGATCGGCTGCTAACTATGGACACTTCTACTCAGACATACATGACTTGTCTAAGATGTATGACATGGAGGGATCTGATGCTGGTAATGCAAATATAGATACACCTTTTGTTTCTGATCCACTGACCTCTCTTAGAAATCCTCTCAAAGGTTTAAGCCATGCGAACCAAGACTTTGATATAGTCCCTGATGAGGATGGTAAGAAAACAAATATACTTGAGATAGACAGAGAGAAGCTGGACGAAATGCTTGCGGGGCCAAATGATGGTATCGCTGAGACAGATGTTGCCGAAAAGGTAGAGCAGATAACAACAGGCGAAGTTCATTCCTATGGTTCTGAACTCCCGTCAGGTAGATCTGCCTTCGAGCCATTGCAGTATTACATAGAGAATGAAGGTACGCTGATTGATTCGGATCCTAATTCGCCTCGAAATCGAAACATAGTAAAAAAAGATCGAATGCTTATCGAATTCGTTAAGGTCGACTCGGATACAGGGACGGTTGACGATGAAAATATTCGTCAGAAAATTCAGAGCAGGTTTGCATTCAACGAGACCATATCTTGGATGGCAAAGAATAATTACAGTAAGGCAGACATAGCAACAATTGCATCTGTACTTAAGTTTGGTGATGAACTCGCGGGTCTCAAATTTACCAACGACACATCTTTTTACAATGTGGATGATCGAACCGAAACCCCAATACTCAACAGGTATTTACCTTTTGATGATGATGGTAAAGCTGTCAAACCTTTGCGTGATCAGCTTGAAGCTTTTAGATATACATTAGCTCAGCACGCTGACCTAGCTGGCATACCTCATGTGAGATTGCTAGGTCTTATAACTTTAAAGAATAAGCTAGGGCAGATAGACAATGGCGAACTAGTTACAGATATAGATAAGAACAATCCTGATAATGCTTTTGTTGAGATTGCTAAGAGCATGGATGCAAGGAAGCCTATCAAGGTAGACACAGATACTAGCCCAATGACTGATATGGGCGATGTCATAGTTCAGGATGGTAATATGTACAAGCTTGACTTCCTGCCACTCAATGAAGCCAGGGAGCAGGTGTTTGGGTCTATCTTGCTGAACATGTCAGGAGTACTTAATCCACCTAAAACATTAATAAGTATATCAGATGGAGAGTATGCGGTGGCCACGCCAATAGGATTAGGTCAACTAGAAGAAGGTATGCCAGTCAATACCTTAAACTGGGATGGCGGGGCAAGACTTTCTGGACTAGATATAAACAGCACTAACACCAAGCAGGTCAACCTATACTTACGAGGATCTGCACAGCTTGCACAAGGATCTACCATGCCAATTAAGACAGGTATGTATGTAGGTAGTACCGCATTAAAGTCTACGCAAGGCAAGGTTGACAGGGGGCAAACGACAGAAGAGCAGATGACAGCTGGGGCTTCCATGCTTCACATGATCCCTGATGAATTTATTGCACTAGCTGCTTCAGACGCAGGGTTTAATATAGAATCTGAAAAGTTTGAGCCTGATCTTGTAATGAAGGGTGAGGATTTGTATGGAGGTAACTCTATACTTGAGCAGTGGGGTGCATCCGATGGGGGTATATTATTTGACAATCGAATATGGCAGTCAGATACCATCCTGCGAAAGTCTGCAAGGAGTGAGCGTACGGCAAACGGAGAGGCAATAGGTGGTGCAATAACTAACTATTTGACAGACGGCTTGGTGGCAGCAGGTAAGATTACTTTAACGGGAGACCTTGAGCTATATAAGGTCAAGGGCATGAAGGAGATGAAGGAGATTCCTTCTCAAAGAAAGCACTCTATGCTCTACGAGAATGACCCAGTAATGGATGATCTGTCTGCTTTAAACAACAAGCAGTATATCCTTGATCTGATTGCTCATGGAGTGTCGGACTATGTAGTTAATAATAGAGACGGACACGCTGGAAATTTCGGAATAGTAAACGGACGTATAGTGTCCTTTGACAAGGGGCAGTCTTTTAGGTTCTATCAAGCTAATACAAATGGTGGACTTATGGATGCAAATATGCAGTCCATAACCACAATGGGAACTGAGGCTAGTGAGATACAAGCAGAGATTAACGAAGATGATGGCATTGTACATTTCCTAAACACTCAGTACGGAAAGACAGACAAGTATGTAGGCAACCCAAGAATAGTATACTCTCAGCTAAAGAACCTAGTTAATCTTGTTGGACTTAAACCTGAAGAGATACTCCAGTCACTCGTTCCTGTGATACAGAGAGCCGCCAAACTAAGAGAATCAATGCAGGTATCGGGAAGCCTGCCTGTTGATTTGTTTGCAGACTACGCCAAGTCTGAAGGTACGACTTATAAACTTGATATAGAGCAAGAGCTTTCCGCTAGGCTTGATAATATGGAGAACAAAGTCCAAGAGCTGTTAATATATCTGACTGGCGAGAACGCAAAGACTACTGCCGACTACTACTTTGGCTCAATGAAAGGCGACCAAGTAAAATTAACTGCAGCAGGAACAAACAAACCTACAGCAACACCTGGCGGGTCTATTAAGAGTCCACAAACTATACAAATAAAAGTAGCATCCGAGGAAAGCTCTGCGGAGGCTTTCATAAATAAGAAACGTCAGATAGTTGAGTCAATAATGCCTGCTCGATACGCACAGAGATTGAACGCTGACGACCCAACATTTGCATCCATTGATGACCCGAGGCGTGACGATCCCTCTATTACTGGTAAAGTAGTGGGACAAATGATGACAGCCGCAAGATCAAGACAGGGTGATCTTGGTGGTTATGATTTTATTATATCAGAGAACACAGTTGATGCCACAATAGGGGATCAAATAATATTCCCATACCCTAAACTTAAGTCAGCAGTTGGTGATACATTCGACTCATCGCCTAATGTTAAGAACCGCTTGGACTTAGATGATGAGGGTGAGTCAGAAGTATCTGCCACCACGCAAAGAACCAACGCATATGACGGCACGCAAGCCGCCTCCAATCGTATGCTACTTGAGTCTATACAAGATGCACATCTTGAGGCAAAAGCTAGAGGCTACACTGGTAACCTAGAAGAGTTTACCACAAGGTTCTTTAAGTTAAACCCAGCCGAAAACCTTAAGGCAATTGCACAAAGAGATGCACGAGTTGCCGACTCCTCGATCACAGACTTTGACGGCAATGCAGCTATGACGGATCGCACATTGCGTTTCGCAGGCAAGCTTCATTCTGATACCATAAGAAATCTTACAAAAGAAAAGCTCAAGCTAGAGAACAAGCTTGAGACCAACATGGATCAGATACAGGAAACGGCAGAGGAGATAAATGCACTCAGCACTAAGTGGAGGGATGCCAATCTGCATGAGAAGAATGCACAGGTAGCAATCAAGAAGCTAATCAAGGATTATGTTAGGGGCATGGATGGTCAGGTTGATATGACATTTGCACAAGGCCAACTCCTTGGATCCATAAAAGAAGTAGAGAAAGTTTTAAAAGGAGAGTCGCTGAGCGGAGTATATCGCGATGCCCTATACGATATATTCGATGGCAACACTCAGGTGTTCTCGTATATACAAGCGATGGCTGAGCTTGGTATTGATTACTCAAAAGCTACGGAAGAGGAAATAGTTTCAGCAATCAATGACTCAACCCGTCCTGAGCTTGCAAGCCTCAAGAGAAATAAACCACTGATGTCTACGCTCGTAGCTTTCTCAAAAGAGAAAGCATTGCAAATGGCGTTACTTGAGGCTCGCACAACTAAAGATGTAGAAGAGTCATCGAAGATAGATGAGGAGATCAAAAGAACTCAGAGGCTTTCGGAAGATCAACTAAAGGAATTGCGTAAAGAAGTTAAGGGCATCCGTAAGTCTGTGTCTAAGGTATATAAGATTAGGGATGCATATGCTGCAGCTAGACTGAAGCATAAGAGGATGATGCGTCAGGCAGACAAGGACAGAGAAGCGGTGGGCGTTTACACCCAAGCACTTAAGAGTATAGCAGAGAAAGAGAGAAAGCTTCAGTCTCGCCTGGGAGTTGGGTACAACTTTACAGCCGTACCTGGTCAACCCTACTTTATTATGCAGAAAGTGGGAGGTGAATGGGTTGCCAATAAAACCATATATAATGTGGATGGCACGCCCGAAAACAGACAAAAGATAGCGAACGCTAAGTATTTCAATAAAGCCTACCTCGATGAGCAGAAGGCGAAGGGCAAGGGTGACGAGCCATTCAATCGGATGCTCGAAGATATGACTATGCACCTGAGCAAAGCCGTTGTTCACCGAGAGTATCAAGCTATACACATGAATATGCTTGATAGAAATCTCTCCACTATTGAGCAGCGACTTCGTGCATTAGGTCAGTCAGGTGTGCAGGTATCAAGAATGGTAGCTGAGTTCAGAAGGATTCAGCAGAACTACAGAAATGAGCAGGTTGTTTTAGCAGGAAAGTGGGAAGGTGCATACGGGCAAGCTATAAAAGCTAGTGGAATGGATCAGGATGTATTTAAAGACATGGTGTACGATACAGGCATATACTGGATTGAGAATACTCCTGAGTTTGCCGACGACCCAACTGCACTATACAACTCAGTTTACAGTGAAATAAAGAAAGTGCTAAAGGCTTCAGGCAACTCGGTCAGTCCAGACTTGAAGCCCGCACTTGAGAAGCTATGGAATGCCACAGAAAACATTGCCGACTTTGAGAATGATATAGCGGATACTAATAATGTTTTAGTCGAGGATCCATCAGTTCAATGGTCTAACCCACTGACGGGTAAAAGAGAGAACATATTAAGAAGGCGAATCAAGTATGGTAGAATAACAATACCAAGAAGATTGCGTGGTGATATCATTGCTACCATCACTAGCATCATGCAAGAGAATGGCTGGAATGATAAGGTTGCATTCACAGAGATCAAGAGATTAGCCAAGAGTGCAGTCGGTGAAGATCAAGCATACACAGAAATGATGGGCATTGCAGAGCGTCTGTTCGCTAACGATGCAATAGTTAATACATTCCTTAATCCTCTGTTAACAAAACCAGGCGACCCAATCTTTACAGCTCCGCCACGAAAAGGCTCCAAGGTTAAGAACCCTATACCACAGGACGAGGTCATGTCTGCATGGTTGGAGTCAGGCAAAAGCTTTCCAATATTCGTAAAGGAACTTTTCCTTAATCAGGACGGCGACCCGCAGGATCTACCACAGTTTACTGCAGGAATAATAAATAGGCTCAGGCAGATATACAATATGTCAAGGGCAGTTGCCGTTAAGGTTGATACGACACCGCTTGATCCTAACTCACATACACCCCATCGCATGATGGACGCTAGGACTAACACTATATTTCCTAGAGAGTGGCTTGAGTATGACACCTACACAAAGGTAGATGCGGGCATACACATATCGAAACTTGCAAGCGTAGCAGCGTTTGGTAGAGACAGTGCTATACTTTCGGGAATGCTGGAGGCGGCTAAGGCAGAGGCACGCAAGCTAGCGTTACCATTGGGCGAACTTCAGCAAGACCCTGCATACATTGCACTTAAGACAGAGAAGCAAAGGAAAGAATTTATTATAAACAGACTTGGGAATGATGTATATGAGACATCATCAAAGGCTTCCCGTGTTATAGATGAAGTCGATGATCTGGCTCAATCTCTGGTTGATTTGTTTGCAGCACCTGGCGGAGGATTTAAAGATATGCGTGCGTTTGAGGAACTCGCCTCACTCAATGCGGATCTAGTTCTACGCACACCCAAATCAGGATTGTGGCAAGCTCTCTCAGGTATGGACTATACTCAGCGTTTGGGATACGGAACTCTTTCCGCACGTGCGAGCGGGTCTTTTATTTATAACTCGATAAAAAATATTTTCGGTTCGATTTTCAGCGAAGGTTTGGGAATACCGATTGCCCAAGCGAGCGAGGCCGCGCGTGCTATTAATTATATAAGATCAACGCCAGGTCAATATGATCTGACATACAAGGAGTTGTTTGCTAATCACGGAGTACAGGGTACAGGAGAAACTGTTGTCCGTGCATCAAGAAGAATCAAAGACGCATTGGATAGCGTGCATCTTAAATTAGGAGACAGAAGAAACGGATCTTCAGGGTTTGCACCATTCACTCCTCTGTCGCCATTCTCTTGGTTGAATAATGTCTTTGGTTCTGCGGTTGCCGAAGGTGGTATCAATGTATGGCGTACAGTAATCACTCGTGCGATGAAGTATATAGATAGTAACCCAAGTGTTCTTGGGGATCCTAACTTCAACTTCACGCTAAAACATTTAGGAATAAAAGGTAGCTTGCTTGGTGGTAATGAAAGAGCTTTGGAATACTTAGCAGATGCATGGGCTGAGCATACGGGTCAGTCCTTGTTGGACTTTATCAAGCAGTCCTACAATAGAAAGCAGGCAAAGCAAGAAATATTTTCCAAGGAAGACTACTTAGCTATGTATCAAATAGCTATGGATGACATCAATCTTGAGGGTGGCATAGGCTCTACGCCAGTTGCATTCAGAACTAATGGTATACTAAGAGTTGCAACACCTCTACTGAGGTGGGCTACGGCAAAGTCAAACGCTGTACATAAATCTCTGCAGACACAGGAGGGCAGGTACACAGCAAACTCTGTATTAAAAGGATTTGCAGGTATAACTGCAGTGGGTATGCCGATTGGTATAGCAGCTACCATGCTGATGGATGAATATGATGAGGAGATACTAGGTAAAAGAAGTAACCTTAGAGAGGTGGATCCAGTAAATCTTCTTCCTGGATTTGCAATGTTTAATATGCTGACCAATAGGGATGGTCAAGGATTGGCTATACTTGAGAGACTGGCTAGATCAGGGAATGTATATGGACTGGGCATGGAGGCACTCTACGGAATGGCGGCATGGACAGATCCAATGCAAGGCCAAAGAGCTTTAGGTATAGACAGGATACTTGTTTACTCTCAGATAGCCAATGCAAGAGACGCATTTGTAAACATGATGCACTCAGGCTGGTACATGAACTATGAGGATGGCAAGAAACTAGTCGATGTATTCTTGGGTCAAGCACCTGCACACTTTACTCAGACCTTCAATAACTTAGTGCTACCTATCAATGAGAACGAAAGAAGAAGAGTAAAAAGAGTTGATGCATATAATTACTTGAGAGCGGCAGGCAGATCAGCAGGTGTGCCATTGAAAAAGAGTGGCATAAGGACAAGCCCAACACCACTCACATCCAGAATAAGACAGATGCAACTCGCTGCTTATGGTGATGATCCCGCAGAGTTCAATGCTATACTTCAGGATGCTATACAAGCTGCCATTGATATGGGCAAGGAGGATCCGATTGGATCAATCATAGCATCATGGAAGGCACGAGAGCCTATGGATCTATTTCAAAGAACCCTTACTGACGATGAGGTTGAGAGTGTATTCAATCAGATGAACCAAAGAGGTAAGGAAAATGTCCTTGATTTAATTAGATTGCATGAGAAATACCTTAACTTCCTAGAACCCAAGAAGGCAAACTTTAGCACTCGATCTTTGGGTGCTAACGACTATGCTAGAAACTTGATTAGACAAAATAGATTATTATACCTTGACTTATGAAAGACCTAACAAAAAAACAAAAGCGAGATTTGGGCTACAAGATTGGCGATGCCCTTGAATTACTAAATCAAAAGATGGAAAAGATATCTCTACCATCAGTGAGTACTTTTCAATCAATGATAGATGAAGTAACCAGACAGAAGAGTATGCTTGAGGCTAAACTCACATCAATGACTGCAGAGCTTGCGGAAAAAGGTATCGAGGTAAAGCCTAAGCCGAAGAGAGGGAGACCTAAAAAGAAAAAATGAGTGACACAGAAATAGGAGAGAATATGCAAGTCAAGGCGAACTTGGCTTTTATGGCTAAGACTATCGCTTTAGTTGGAACTGCTGTATGGGGGTATAGTGCTATAGTAAATAGGCTGAATACCCTAGAGAATGATATTGTTCGTATGCACCATGAGATGGAGCTGAACAGTGAGTTTAGGATTAAGTGGCCTCGGGGTGAGATAGGAGCGTTGCCCGCAGATGCCACGCAGGACATGAACATAGAGCATCTTAAGACTAGGGTTGATAAACTAGATGCTCATGTAGATAACTTGAGATACAAGGGAACCGATAGAATGAGGGTAGAATAATGTTTGAGATACTTACAATGTTTTTAACTGGCGGAGGTTCCGCCGCTCTTGGGTCTATACTCAAGGGCGTATTCGGTACAATAGCTGACAACAGACAGCATAAATTTGAATTAGAATTAGCAAGGGAGGCAAGAGGAAATGAGTTCGCACTTAAATTTCAGGAACAAATTAACAACGGGGAGGGTGGTAAGTTTACTCGTGCTACCCGTAGGCTTCTGGCTGTTATCCTCGTGTCTACACTTTCAGCAGTCGTCATCCTCTGCACCCTCTTCCCCTCAGCAGAAATCATCACCCTCTCAAACCCTGCAAACGGAGAAGGAAACACCTCCTTCCTTTTTGGACTCATCTCTTATCCGACAAAGCAGACCCCTGTGGCGTTAACCACTGGGCATCTGGCTACATATTTCGTTGTTATACTTGCACCTATGGTCATAGGGTTTTATTATACACCAGGAGGCAGGAAGTGAGATGGACTTTTCTACTCTTGCTGATGGGTTGTGGTATTTCAAAATCCGATAGAGATTTACTAGTTAAAGATAGAGAAAACAAAGAATTGGAAATTATGTATTTAAAAGAAATAAAAACAGCACAGGAAAACGATGATCTTGATGCATTTAAATATTTTTTTGGCGAGTATATAAAAGTAAAGCGTTTAAATATACCAGAGCATTTGAAAAATCATCCAGATTATTTTGAGGGTGGTATTGATCTTAAATACTAATGGACATTTTCGGACAGATTTTCGGGGGTGCGGTTTGGGGTAGCCGCAGGTTCAGTTTCTCGCTTTGCTGAACCAGCCCCCGCTTTTTTAGTTATGATGGACATAGAAATAAATAAACTGAACAAGATTGTAAGCGATAAAGACAAGGAGATCGCTGATCTTCTTGTTCTTATTGACACATTACAAACCAACTTACGCAGTGCTGTGTCCCAAGTAGATCCAGATAAAGCAAAAAGTATAACAGAAGTACAAAGCTTTAAGTGGTGTCTTAACTGGAGGAAAGAATAGTGGCGGGTTTTTTATTTCCATTTAAGAAACAGGATGCAGATGAGTGCTGCGAAAAGCCCTGTGAGGAAATTGTAGAGCCATGCGTATGCGAGTGCGAATGTTTTGGTGAGCTGTCGGGGGAAATCCTAGTAATATTAAAATACGGTTATGATATATACTCACACCCTTCGGGCTGCTGGAGTAAGGCGTACAAGTTTTTATCAGAAGCTACAATCGCCTGCCCAGAAACAGATGAAGATGGAAACTTAACAGGGTGCGGATGGGGTGGTCTTGAATTTGTTAACAGCCCTGAACAGATTGCTGATATACAAGCGGCAGAGCAAGCTATTGCTGATATACAAGCTTTACTTGTCGACCTGCAGGATCAGAAAAAAATAAAGCCAGATGCTTTCAGTATAGATGGGCAGATAGCAGACGCAGAGCAAGGCTTGGCAGATGCGAAGGCAGAGCTTGCCGATCTTAAAAACTCAGAAAATAAATTTTGGTCTGCAGAAGGAGGCTACGCATCTGCGCCAGGTTGCGGTAATTATTTGGGAGATTACTACAGCCCAGAAGGGCAACTCGTCTGCACAGTTGAAGTGTGTGCTAGCGATAGCACTCCTCAAGTACACGCAGTGTTCTTAGATGAAGGCTATCAAGAATATCCTGCTGGCCCATATATCAATTCATTCTGTGAACTTAATGAGTGTGGTAGTGGAGGTGGGGCAGCTAGACCTACAGGATCGGAATGTGGATGCGAAAGCCCAAGCTCTCCATGCCCTGAGCGTGAACCTAGGTATGACATAGATGTAAATCAAGATGGGGAAATAGCAGATACTGAAGATGGTGCTGAAACAAACTTGTGTGCATACGATGAAGATGGAGATGGTGAGTATGAATACTACGAATGCCCACCTCAAGAAGATTGCGGAGGATGCATGGATCCTGAATCGAGTAACTACGATCCTAATGCAACTACTGATGATGGCTCGTGCTGTAAGGAAAATTGTGACGAGACTAATCCTTGCAACGCTACAAGCGAAGACGGAAGTAATTGCTGCTGTGACAAAAACTTTGATGAACCTACATGGTATGCAGACACACCAGGGACTGACCCTACGGTTTGCTATGTACAAGACCCAAGTGTACAAATACCTGAATGCAATGAGGCTTGCGCGCCTGAAGAGTGATGCCTGATTATATGTATATGTTTGCAGGCGTGGGAGTTACGCTATCCATATTGGCTTTCTTTCTTAAGAAAAATAAGAATGAAATTGACACCCTAAAAGAACATCTGCGTGATATGGAACTGGAACACGCGAAACACGAAGAGAAAATATACTTTCTTGAAAAGGTTTCGGAGGACAGAAGGCGAGATATACAAAAGATTTTTGAGAAGTTTAATGGATAGGCATAAGCAGATTGATTTATTTACACAGGAGATAGCAGACAAGGTCTACTACTTTCAGTCTGAGTTTGGCTTGGAACCAGAGACCTTGGCTGGTACTCTAATGTTTGCTGCCATGGATCTGAGAGATTATGGTACAGTTTTGTTTTCAGACGAATCAGATACAGACAAGAAGGAGAAAAAAGAGGATGATGACCCCGACAATAAAGTGCAATAAATTTACTGTTCATGTCAAAGGCGAGAGAGATGCTAGTGTTATACTTAACCTAGACACCCAGAAGTGGGTGGTTCATGCTGCAATCTTTGCAACCGAAAACGATCCCGACCCCACACATATAAATAAAGAATATGACAACCTGGAGGATGCCGTAAATCATGCGAGAGAAATTGCGGGGCGTAAGGTCGTTTAGTTTAGTAAGTACACATCCCTGCGAGAGGGAAACTGCACTCCTGATATACTCCATAAGAAGGGCGGGCTATCAATGCCCGATACTTTTAGTGTGTGATGACATAGTTGCAAACTACCTACGGCAATTTAAGTTTCCTAATGTGATTGTAAGGAGGGAGGCTAACTCGCATCAGCTAGAAAATGTCAAGGTGGACGAGAAGAATACTTTCCACCGCCCTGATATAATAATGAAGAAGATGGATGCCATGCAATGGGCGATCAATGAGTGCGACAATACTATGTTTTTGGACTCTGATCTTCTTTTCCTTAGAGACTTTGATTACGAAATCAACTACCCGAATATGCTTTCACCCCACTATGGCAGGCAGGAGTCAGCTGACAAGTATGGAGGTTTCAATGCAGGTTATGTATTCTCAGAAGATCCATACCTCCCTGAAAGATGGAGGTGGCTATACAGAAACCGATCCAGGTTTTACGAACAGGAGTGCATGGCTTTGCTCACGGAGAATTTTGACTGCGGTAAATTCAGCAAGCAACACAACATAGGTATATGGAGAAGTGGCTTCCACCCTGACTTAGCGATATCTATACACCAGCATTTTGATACAGCCACATACAGTCATGCATTTAAACAACTTAAGAATAGATACGATAAACGCAGGGAGTGGTGGCTCAAACATCTGCCAGAAGATATACTTCAGTTTATGCAGGACATCAAGCTTGAGACCAAAGGTAATAGGTGGGCAGGCGACACCAATAAACATAAGATAGAAACAACTGAATCAAAGGATGACTGGGGGAACTGCGAAGCGATATTCAGCAAGTCATACTCGGATGGCAAATTTAATTTAGGACACCAGCCTGCACTCAAGACACACAGGGGTGGGTGGCTTAAAGTTCTTGAGGCAATGCAGCCCCTGCATAATGACAGTGGTGTTTACTGCGAAACATTTATTGAGAGTGTATTCGATTGGTTTAGGTTTAAGAACGCGAAGAGCAATCACATACCAATTACCGAACCCTGGGTTGGTTTCATGCACAACCCGCACAATATGCCTGACTGGTACAAGCCAGCATGGGACGGCGATGGCGACAAGATGTTTGAGGAAAGCCTTGAGTCCTGCATTGGTATATACACCATGTCTGAGTATCATGCACAGGGATTAAGGGAGAGGTATCCAGGTAAAACCTTTGAGTCTATACTTCATCCATACCCTGATGAAGATGTGCCTAAGTGGAAAGGGAGAGCCAATCAATTGATTAGCGTGGGTTGGTGGCTGAGGAAGCAGACATCAATATATACAGTGCAGGTTCCGAAGGGCTGGGCGAAGATCAAACTTTGGCCTTACAAAAAAGACAGCGAGCCTATACAGTATGTAAATGAAAGACTCAACCTTGAGGTAGACCAACTGGATATTCAACTGCCCGAGATAAATCACCAGTATAATTTATCTAATGAAGACTATGATACTCTACTGTGTAACTCAGTTGTGTTGCTAGATCTATTGGATGCAAGTGCAAACAATACAGTGCTTGAGTGTATCCAAAGAGAGGTTCCCATTGTAGTTAAAGATCATCCTGCGGTGCGAGAGTACCTTGGAAATGATTACCCACTATACTTTAATGACTTGAGTGAGGTTCATGGTTTGCTTGGTCATATCGAAGAAGCATCTAATTATCTGTCTATATTAAGAGAGTCAGGCAGGTTTACAATGGAAACATTCATAAGGGGAATAAGGGACAGTGATATATATAGACAAGCATAAGGTTATATTCATACACCTAACCAAGACGGGGGGAGAAAGCGTACTTGAAGCATTAGGGACTCAACAGAAGAGGCATTGCCCCGTAGGTTGTATACTTGATCAGGATTTCCTTGATACACACAGTAGTCAGCTCAACTTTTTTAAGGCGAAAGATAATTTTAATCCTACCAAGTACATTAACAACATCAAGGCTAACTGGAATAGGTTAAGGATAACATTTGTAAGAAATCCTTGGGCCAGGTTAGTATCCGAGTATCACTACAACCTCAGCAAGGGGATTGAAGATGGATCATTCCCAGAAGTTGTCAACCGACTGCTTGTAAATAAGGAAGACATATGGAAGTGGTCTCAAACAAGATGGCTGAGTCATAGGGGCAAGTGTTATGCCGACAGGATATACAAGCTTGAGGATGACCGAGAAAAGTTTGAGAAAGATTTTAACGTGCAACTTCCGCATAAAAACAAGAGTCAGCATAAACCATACAGGGAATACTATAACAACAGGACTATGGAAATAGTTCGGCTTGTGTTTGCTGATGACATAAAGGAGTTTGGATATGAATTTTAGCACAACCATAGTTCTGCCGATCAAAGGCGAGAGTGATGTCAAGAGATTTAATCACATACTTAGACCTTCACTAGATTCAATTCGCAACTGCAAGCTTCTTATCGTGACTGACGAGAAAATTGACCCCCTCCCGACAAGCTGCCTTCCCGTAAGAGTGGTAAGTGATAGTGAATTTGATTTACCTAAGATGGGAGGCTGGCATAAGCAACAGGCAATTAAGTTACTATCTCATGCATTTGTAGATACAGAGTGGATACTAACAATGGACTCTGACTGTTTCTTTATGTTTTCTGGTGGCATTGAAATGCTAATGCCAAATGGCAAGCCATTTTGTAATACCACTAAACATAAAAGCAATCAGGACAATTGGTGGAATCACTCATCTAAGCTACTGTCTTCTCCTATACCTGATGTCAGGTGTACAGTAACTCCGATGTTTCTAAAGGCCGACTCTTGCAAAGACCTGACGAGCAAGATTGATGTAGCTCAGGCTATTAAACATGGATGCAACGAGTACGCACTCTATTGGATAAACCTAAATAGACCTGAGCTATACACGCACGAACCTCTTGTGATACATGGCAATGCATACTGGAACAAAGGTGATCCAATCAGTTTTGCTAAAAAAACTTTCGGTACTGCTGGAAGGATGGGGCTAATCCAATCTACAGCAGAAAAGCATGACGAAAATCTACTAGACAGGTTAATAGATATTTATGAGAAGCGAATACTCAATAATCGAAGGATGCATTAGGCAAACCCAAGACATACCCATCAATGGGTGCAAGGAGGAGACAGAAGTCGATCATGCACTTACCCTAGCATGGATGTGGGATACTCAGGATGTAACTTGCCCTCCTCACCCACATCAACAGAAACAATTACCCTCGCCCGTGGCGAATAAAAATAAACCTTGCACTGATATACAATGAAAAATATACTGAAGAAACTTATGACTAAATCAGCAGAGAAGAAACTTATGACTAAATCAGCAGATAATACACCAGCTAAGCCAAAAAAGCCAATGCCTTGGGAAGTTGTTCAAGACATTAGAAAGAACTACAACAAGGCACAGCAGGCAAGAATACTTGAGCTTCTTCAGAAGGCTCTTGCTAGAGCTAATCCCTACGGCAAGAACTCCCTTAGGGGATAGGCCACCAGTAGTCCCATCCTGGGCCTACCTTCCACCCGAACTGTCCATACCACTCAGGGTCTTTCCTGATTAGGTTTGATCGGTGACTCATGTGCAGTTGCATATTGCCTAGCCAAGGTGGATACTCAAAAAGTTCATCACCTCCCCAAGCATCATACATCCTGCTGAACCGAATAAACCATATACTTGTCACTTCTTTGGAGTACCAGCCACGCTCCTTCATGGCTAAAACACCTGCCATGCAGTACAGTGCAAGTGCAGGCTTGTAGTTCTTCCACATCTTAGATGCGGGGTGATTGCCCCACCCTCCATTGAGAAGGGTGAGACCCTCACGATATACTTGGTTACCCAGCCTCTTCTTATCGAGACACATATGTGAATCGTAAAAGTCTGGGTAAGGTAAGAATGTTTGCATAGTTATGTCATGGTGTTTATGTAGCTCCTGCTACTGATTGATAGTTGAGTCATGCGTAATTCCATATGTGATCCCTCAACTTGGATCGCTTATGGTCTACTCACCGAGCGGCTGGTATATCCTTTCACAGCACTGAACCACGCTGTCCACCTCCAAAGGGTTAGCGGAGTCTTAAAAATGTTAACCCCTCCCCCCAATCCAGAAGGGGGAGGGGCAGGTGTCATACACGACCCTTTGTTCATAGTGGCTACAAAGCCAAAGGCATCAAGCAGGTTGGGCTTAGTAAGGAGAAAAAACAAAAACCTTACACGCTTTATCCCTTCTAGGATGACCAATAATATTAGTCTGGAGGACTACCATCCCGTGTCAGTCGTACTTGTTTGATATGCCCCTGACTCATTACGCCAAAGTCATTCGTCCTCTTGTTCTATAGAGGCTAAATAAAACCACAAGTCAATAACTTCCTCCTGACAAGCTTGAACTTTCTGACTAAGTGTCATTCGCTCAAGACCTTTATCACCATCAGGGTTATGTTCCTGCACTCCTTGCAAGAACTTATGTCTTGCTCTCTTTTCAAAGCAGTGCAGTGCCTGCTCCATCAAATCTTTATCATGCATGATCGTATATCTCCGTGGTTCCTGTTGAGTTATGTGCGACCAGCTTACCAATATCCTCAAGTGATACCTTGTTCTTGCGAAGCCGAGTAACAAACGAGTGGCGAAGACAATGAAAGGACAAGTCCATATACTTATGTCTGCGAAGCATACGGATATACTCCTGTGGTAGCAGTGACCTCTTCTTAACATTGTTCATCATCTCCTCCTGCTTGGGCCAGATGTGTGGACACTCAGGATCATACAGATCAAGCAGTCCATTGAAGATGTTAATCAGCTGACCGCTACCAAGAAGCTCGTGCTTCAAAGGTAGAGCAACCCTTGCATGATTCTTGTCGCCTGCTTTGGCAGTCCATACTACCAAGTGGTCATCGACAGCCATCACATCCTCCCACTCTAAGCTTGCACAATCTATCAACCTAAGACCAGTCCAGTAAGATAAGCTAGTGGCGTAGTGCCAGAACCTATTGTTGCCACGATGCGAATTATCTTTCGTGTACTGTTGGATGTAAGCAAACTGACTAAAGGTGAATGGTACTTTGAGTTTCTTCTCCTTCTGCTTGGTTGTTAACTTCTTCATGTTCACCCTAAGCTTCTCAGCTACATTACCTTTGCAGTATCCACGAGCCTTGGCGAGGGATAGGAATGAACTGACAGCTGCAAGTCTGAACTTACGCTGTGATAAACCAACGCCATCATCGGCATTGATATACTTACTCACATCTTCGGGCTTGATCTCATCGAGCTGTAGCCTGACATCCAGGTACTCAGATATCCATTTCCTTATGGCACTACCCTGTGACTCGGCTGTGTTGGCTGCACGATTATGCTCTACCCACTCCTTGTATTCGGTGTTGAAGAAACCCCAAGGCCATTGGGGTTCATCATTATCTATGTAATCTGACATTATACATTTGCCTCCTTAATTGCTGTGCTAAGCTTATCCCATTCAAGCTCGCACTGTGATTCTGGTTTAGCTTTACCATTATTGGTGAAGCTGATAATATGTTCTGCAAGTACCTCACTTGCATCCATCTGTTTGTAGTCTTTGTCAATTCTCTTACCATGCAGACACAGAGTAGCTGCATCCTGCTTAGTTGATACTCTATCAAAGATAGCTTCCTCGATAGTATTCTCAAATAGCAACACATATACATTACACTCTCTTGGCGAGTTCAATCTGTAGATGCGACCAAGTGCTTGATACAATGTACCATAACCCCAGTCTAGTGATGTCACTATTAGGTTGGGACAATTCTCGAAGCTGTAAGCTTGCGCGCAGGCTATACCCATCAGCATAACCATTGTCTCTCCCTTCTTGAACTGCGATGATTCAATGGCGTGCTTCCTGGAAGTGCCGTCAATCCTACTGTACTTTACGCCAGCATGAGCTAGCCTAGATGCAAGCTCGTTACCCTGTCCTGTTCTTGCATACACAATCACAGTCTGTTCGTCCTTGTCAAGGTTCTGCTTAACAATCTCCAAGGCAGTAACAATTTTAGGATTGAAGTTGCTAGTGCAGATCTCAGCGTCCTCATCCTTCAGTCCCTTGAATCCATCCTTGGGTGAAGCACAGATAGAACGCAGGGCATTGGTCTGCCGTAGTGCAGCAGCCATGAGTGCATTCTGTTTCTCACGCCTCTCTTTCTTGGGCATATCCTTAGGAACAAACATCTTCCTGTTGATATACTTAGCATACAATGCCATTTGTTCAGCACCCATTGGAACACGGATGTCCTGCACATTGCAGTTCACAATGTCGGGATTGCATTCTTCCTTGCCGATGTATGAAAGTATAGGCTTGATAAGTTTAAGTAGCCTAGATGGTGAAGATATAATAGCAGAGTTAGATTTGATCCTACCATTCCAGTTGGGATCTTCCTTTCTACGCTTACGCTCTTCCGAGTTGTCAAACTCTTGCGACATAAACTGACGCTCGAACTGACTATGTTCCTTGATCGAGTAGGGGAACGCAGCATTCCTCTTGTCACCACGATACCACTCAGGCACAGCAAGCCAACCCAATAAGGGAAAGATATTTGTGACTTGGTTTGGTATTGGTGTAGCAGATAAGCAATACTTGTATCTTGGTTGAAGCTTGAGTAATGTCCTTGTCTGTATGGAGTGCATCGATCTCATAAGGTGAGCCTCGTCAATGATCACCATGTCGAACTGATTGCCACATACAGTAGACAGGGAAGGCTTGCCGATGCAGTGTATCCCTGTCCTCTGATCCATCTGCCCAAGTCCACGCCAGAAGTGGTCACCATCATGGTCGAACTTGACATCAAGTTTCATCCTCTCTCTGAAGTCATACTCTCTCTGCACTGATGTCTTCTTCTTCCATGTTCCAGGATGATACTCCAACGCATTGTTGCGTAGGAATGCTGAAGGGTATGTAATGTATATACCACTTGGAAGTTTGCCGTCTTCGCCTCGTTCGGCATATGCTTTATCGTAGTCATCCTGATTAAACAGGGTACGAACAGGATAGTATGGGCAGAACTTCTGTATCTCAGCAACCCACTGAGCAGGATCGAACTCCTGCTTGTCACCCATCTCGTTCTCAACAGTACCCTTCGGGGCCATGATAAGTACACGCTCCGCCTTCTTAAGCCAAGCTAGTGTCAACGCACCAAGCGTCTTACCTGTACCAACATCAGCAGCAACAAGACCATAGTCCTTGATACCCATTCGAGCATAGTAGTCACGCTGTCCCTCATAGTACTGAAACCCTGCCATCGCCTCGAACGCTGACATCTCTGCCAAGTTCTCGTCATACTTATCCTTTGCTATCTCCTTGACAGTTTTAACATCAGGTCTAGAGAAGTACCTCCACAAGTCAGACTCGTGGTGTTGGTTCTCATGCTTGCCAGGTCTGTCTCTGAAGAAGTGATACTGACCATTGTCATCCATCAGTCTGATGTATCTGTCCACACCTGTCAGTTCACAGGTATGCTCGATCACCTTCATCACTCCCTCTTCCTCATCAAAGTAAGGCTTCTTGCGAGTAAACCTTTCTGTGAATTGGGTTGATCCCGTACGAATATCATACTCCTTACCGACCTGCAACTGTAGCCCATCACCACCACCTAGTGTGTGACAGTGAAGCTTGCCTAGTTCATCAGCATACGCAACCAACTCTTGATCTGTTGGCGGACGGATAGGAGCATTGTACTCTTCTCCCTGTTGGAGCGAGGCTTGTATACCCTCACGAGCTAACGGCTCGATAGTTACTTCACCTTCATCTGATAGGCGAATTGCATCTTGCATAGCTGTACGGCTATGCTTCTCAGTAAGCAAAGCAACAGGTGTTTCATCACGCAATCTACGCAACACATTGATATGCTGCCACTTGTTTAGGTTAGACAAACGGATCTCGCTTACTCCGAGTGTTCCGTCTCTCCGTATGTGTAAGTCGTATGTCATTTATGCCCCCCAGTATTCGTATTTATTTTCTCCGATGGTTTCCATACCATCTTCCCATATTCTCCCAAGCAACTTGACATACTCATCGTTTCCATTGACACGAGTAGCTTCTGTCTTGAAGTTGGTGTAGTCTATTCGCTCAGCGTACCTAAGTACCCATTCGGAGAACAGGTCTCTCTGTACTATCACTCTGTATTGGTAGTCTTTCTTTGGATTCTCGATAACATCTTTGCTATCGTAGTTGCAGTCATCATCTACCTTTCTGATGAATGCTAGTAATTGTTTTTTGTTTCTAGCTCTGACTTGTATGTAGTCAGAGTCGCTCGGATACTCAGTGCAACTGAGCATACCTTGTGGTGTAAACATCCACATATTAAACCTCCCATCTATGTTTAGTCCAGTTGAGTGCTTTCTTCTCAGCACCAACAAGTTGAATAGGATACTTGCTGTCAGCTTTCACACCTACCCAACCCTCGTAGAACTCTGCGTCCCACTTCTCATTGATTGTTTTCAGCATACTATCTATACCTTCAACCTCATACGAATTGTAATGAGGTGGCAGATAAACACTGTCTTCCTGTGGCTTCTCCCACACATCAATCAAGCTCGCCTTCTGTAGTGTACAGGCTAGTACCGATTGACGATCCTCATATGATATATCCAATGCTTCATGCTGAACAACAGGCGTTGGTATGAAGTCGAGTACAAACAGAGTACCCTTACCTATACCATGCCTACGCTCTAGCCCTTCGCAATCAAGCCATTCTATATCATCAGGACAACACTTCTGTATCTTGTATATAGATTCCTTGAACTCATCAGCAATAGTCAGTCGCTCAAGATGTCTGTTGTAACACAGCCCAGTTGGTACATGAAGAAGCACACGCCATCCGTTGTACTTGGGTGTATATACAGTGTTCTTGTGGCTCATCTTCTGCCAAGCAATACCCAATGGCACGCCACCTTTCGATGGTCGTGCTGGGTATGATGGCGGATTTAATCCTGTCTCAATAGTCTCTATCATCTCGTGATTCGTATCTTGCGATAGCTGCTTCCTCTTTGGCTGATTCAATGTGATCATTGAGTGTGATCATTAGTGAATCGTATCCGTTTGCATCGAACCAATTCTTTATCTCATCCTTGAAGTCACGGATATGTTTATCCGATAGGTCAGAGTATATGTCCTTGTCGTTCTCATCCATGACGCTCTCCAAGACTACATTCTCTATGTCAAAGCTAGTGCCAGGATCATGCGTTAGGTTAGTCTGCTCTCCGTAATCGTATGAGAACGAGTTGTCTTCGGGTTCAACCTCTAGACAACCATATACTTGATAGTACTGTCCTTCATACTGAATCTCCAAGCATTCAAATGCGTGTTCAAATGTCATTTGTTGAATATAATTTCTAGTGCTTCCACTATATTGATTTTGTCTTCCATATCATTTATCCCCATGGGTCTAGTTCTTTGTTAGGTATTAAGTTGGGTTTGCCAGGGCCATGACTCACGAATGTGTCTTGGTTCTTTATGAACACACAGGCTTTCTCCCAGTCATTATCATCCAACCATTCTTTTACTTTCTTTATATCAGATTCAGACAACTGCACTTGATAGTATAGTGCGTGTCGCTGATCATTCGCCATTGCCCTTATCTTGTAGAAGTTTCCGTCAGACTTACCTTCGTCCTTGGTAAAACTTTCTACGCCATAGCAATCCATTACTCCACAGTAAGCATCCATTACTTGCAAATAATACTGAGTGGCATATGTTGGTTCACCTGCAGGTTTTGATTCGGGCTAAGCAATTCATAGCGTCCCGCTTCAAAGGCTGATGTGAACTTGAGAACCTTACGCAGAGTATGGGCTTGTCCATACTTGTTAAGCAAAGCAATCATATCCACTATGAACTCCTCACGCTGAGCTTTAGCCACTTGGCTTGTGTCCATCTTGATCTCAAGGTGTTCCTCGAAACACTTGTTGAACTTTTTCTCAGTGATATCCTGCAATGCACGGAGCTTGGCTTCACCCTTTGGGTCAACCTCCGTCCCATCCTGCAATACAACACGAGACCATGCTGAGTTATTGTATATCGTAACTCTGTCCTGTGGTGCAGAACCCAATGCTTGGAATGTCTTAGCTGCTTCAGCTACACCTGCATTCCTGTGGAACAGATCGTTAACATATGCCTCCTTGATCTGTGCTTCGGGCTGAGCCTTGAGTGCTTCACCTTCCTTCTTGATGCCATTACCTTGGCAGAATGTATCAACTACATCCGATGTTATGTTGTTTAGCAAGGGTTTGTCCTGCTTTTTCTTGGTGACTTTCTTACCTCCGCCACCTTGGAGTTCGCTTAAATCAATCATTCGATTTTCCTTTCCTATATTCTTTGAAGTCATCATCTTCCATGTACTCCTCCATTGAGTGGTACATATCCCAATCACTATGTGCGAAGTGTGCCGCACTCACATCACTTTTAACTGCTATTGTATTGTAGAACAGCTTGCCCAGTCTTAAGAACCAACCGAACAATAGCTTTCCAAATACATTCATGAACAAGTTCCTGATCATTCTTCCACTGTTACCAAGCCACGATCAACAAGCATCTTCAGCATATGATCTGCTGAACTTTCAACTGTCTTGAATGGCTTGAAGTCATCATCAGCGTGCATCCTGTCGAACACGAAGTCCTTGTCAGTAGCACCCACAATTTCAGTAGGTATACCATACCCAGATGTGTAGTCGTCAGTCTCCTCTTGCTCCTTGGCAGAGAACACCAAGCGTCTGAGTATAGACGGATGAATCACCATGAATGAACAGCGGTCACCATCAAGGTGTTCGTCTGGTCTCTTCACTGGTATCTCATACTGATGTATATGATTCTCGTGTTCGGTTGTGGATAGAAGAGTTAGCTCGACAGAGTAACCACAGTTTTGCAATGCCTCCATCAATCCAACAACAGCAGCACCACGATGGATGAAGTACTTCTTGTCAACACTGCATGACACTGCAACATTAACAAGCACTCGTACAATCTTACCACCTGGGCCATCAGTATCTATCTCATGGAACTCAATCCAATGTTCGGGGTCACCCTCTACGAATGCACCGATGTCAATCTCATCCCCTGCATCAGCAAGTCTAGGATGGAACGCCTTGATCTTGGATGCAACAATTCGGTTCATCTTCTCACGAACCTCCTCGACATACTTGAGACCATCAGCCCAACCATTCTCTGCCAACTCTTGACACTTAGCATAGTTCGGTGTGCCTGCCCAGCCATCATCCTCCTCCTCTCTCCTGCTTGACCTTGCTTCCTTTCTGCTTTCAAAGTAAGCACACAGATCAGGTTGATCCTTACAGAATGTAAGGAAGTCACTGAAGTTTTTACTATGCCTACGAACTAAGGTGTATTCAGTATTACCACGCTTGATATCCTCAAGCTCTCGTCTGCAAGTTTCATGTCCCGCTTTATAGAATGCCATTATATAACCTCCTTATATCTCTTTTCATTTCATCATAGTTGATGTCCCCATTCGAGTCTTCCCCGCCTCGCCACAACTCGAAGTCTCCGTCAGCTATGCTGTCTATTATGTTGTTTACTACGCTTGAGTTCAGACCTGATCCCTCGATCTCAGTCCTTGTGTGTTGACCAGGCTCAGCCCATATCCTCACTTTGTTCTTGCCAACCCCAATGGTGTAGCAGCATGAATCATCGAGCTTGTGATCCAGTGGGTGATATACTTCCATCCTAGTTACGAATGGTTCTGATTGTGTTCTTCGCTTCAGTCTATCAGTGACAACTTCGTAGTCTTTGATCTCCACCCATGATGGAGAGTAAGCCCACTCATCTTGTGAATCCTCATAGTCTGGCGTGATGTTACCATCTTCAACCTCGTGATATGATATACCACCATAATGATTGTCGGTGCATATCTTCTGATCAGCCTCAGCATTCTGCTCAATTATCTCTTGCATTCTGTGGATCAAAGCCACAGGTGGATCAGACGGATCTTGCACATCCCACTCACCATCATTCTCAAGCGTTATATATACTGTACCCTCCGCTGTACCTGTAACATCGTACTTGACTCTGTATGTGTACATCGGTGGTTTCTTTTTCTTTGGTCTCCCTTTAACTCCCATATTAGTTATCCATTTCGTTAGTGATTTTTGCACGAGTGGCAGAGTCCATGCCCTTCCAAACGCACATATTAGCAACGTGCGTAAACCCTACGCCCGCATTCAATAGTTTGATGCCATTGATAGAAGCTCTTGGTGATACGACATGGCGTACAGCAAGAGAGTCAACAGCACCACGAACCCGACACACATAGTCAACCCACTCTTCATTGGTGCGTTTACCACCTGCGTCCATCTTAAGTTGGTTACCTTCCCTGTCTACTCCACAGATCTTGCCCTCCCATGCTTCATCGTAGTCATACTCAACGACTGCGAATCTGTCTAGGGTAGCTGCATCCAACTGATTCCTACCTACATAAGTAGCGTTAGCACCTTGACCATAGGTGTTGGCAAGGAACAAAGGAACAAAGTCCTCATGTCTCTGCACCATACCATTGTCAGGAAAGCTACACTCCTCATTGGCAAAGCCTTGATTGAGCAGGGTCAATGAACCTGCACTACCTGCATCTGCCTCATCACAAGCATAGATCAATCCGTTCTCAAAGCACTTACGGAATTGACTCTCGACATACTTACCATTGGCATCCATGTAACCCAGGATGTCAGCCTTCGATGTCTGTGGGCCGATAGACTGAATGATATACTCGATATCCTCTTGACTATCCCATGCAATCCCACAGGCATTAGCCAATGCTTTGATGGTAGATGTCTTACCCCAACCAGCAGGGCCAACAATCATGGTTGGTATCCTGTTGGTAACAGCTGCAGCAACAAGTGGAAACTTGTAGTGTAGTGGTTGTTCCGATTGATAGGTCTGTGCCTCGTTGATCTCAAGCTTGAATGATGGAACTGCACCACCTCTATGCAAACTCTCGTCAGCAATGTGTGTAGCAAGTTGCTTCACCATACGATTGACAACCTTGACATTCTGATTGGTTGTCACCACGCATTCATCAACACGCTCTAACATTGCATCATCGTACACCTTGTTCTCTCTGCTTGCGTTGAGACCACCAAGCACATCCATCAACTTGTCGTATCTGTCAAGCTTCTCGCTGTCACTTGGCTTGAAAGACATAGGATCATCTGCAAGATCCCCGATGGTAACCTCCTCCTCGGGAGTAGGTATTGGAAATCCCTCCTCGTCCATCATATCACTGTCACCGACAGCTTCCTTGATTTGAGTTGCAGGAGTTCTGTCCTTGCCGAAGTCATCAATGATATCATTGCTGTCTGTTGCCCATAGGAACTCCACTGATCCGTTGTCACCAAGTTGACTTGTCCATAGCTTGAAATTTTCTGCCTGTTTCTCTTCACTTGATCTCGCTTTGTAGTCGTTAAGTGAGTCATACCCTGCTTCCTTAAGGAACTTAGTGAACTTTTCCTTATTGGTAGTCGTTGCTGAACCCAACGCCCTTGCACAATCTACAAACTCTTTAACTAATAGTTTTGCCATCTATATATACCTCCGTTCTGTGTTCTTTATGTTTATGTATAACAAGGATGGATCTGCCATCCCCATTGTGATTTGTATCCATAGCTATCTGAACAAGCTGTGGCACTAACTGAGGTTCTATCTTCACCTCGATTAGCCTTCCGAAAAGCTGCTTCGCAAGTTTCACCTTGCTCTCGTAGTCGCCACGCATCTATTTCAATCTGCTCTTTGCGTATCATCTCCTCCAGTTGATCGTGCGTCATCACTACCTCTGGGGGTGGGTTTCCATACTTCATTAAGCTCGTTGACCTGTTCTAATGTTCTTAGTTGTATATCAGCCATGTAATTCAATGCTTCAATTATCTTGGGTATGCCAATCAATCTCTGCACAAAACCATAGGATACATTACTTTTTTGTTTGGATTCTTTCTCCTCAATCGGAGATCTAGTAGTGCCATTAGAATTTATTCTTGTGGCAATGTAATCATCCAAGAACTCAATAGCGTGTTGCTCCTTGATATACTTCCATCGTCCCCTGCTAAAGAAGGGAACACTGTTCTCTCTTATAGCTACGCTGATCACACCCTGTACTGCAGAGTGACTCTTCCATAGCCTGGTTCTATCAGGTCGTCTAACATCTCGATAGCGTTTAGCATATAGCCTCCTGCATACAGCTGCAACCCGATCTTCTTCCGTATATTCATCTGCCATGAATAATGTTTGTGTATTATTTAACCTCATTGATTGCTTGTAATAATATGTTAATAGCAGTCAGATAATGAAAGGCTTTGAAGCTCCAGTCCTGTCCGTCAGCTTCAGGCATCATGTCCTGTACCTGCTGAACTGCATCGACTAGCACTTGTTTATCCCTGTGCATTATCTCCTGCACTGCGTTGGGTGACATACCGAAGTAATCCTCGGTCTCAATATCGGGAGTCATCATGAGTATCCACCTCTCAATTTAAGGACGGCCTGCTCCACCTCCTCACTGCTTGCTCCTGTCAGTCTCATCCTAAGACCGAGTATATACTCACGCCTCATCAACTTACACTCCTCCTGCACGACAGGATGCCATGTTGAGCCGATATGTTTCTCGTAATCGTTCGAGTTGAAGAACTTGAAGTTGTCCCTTGCCCATTGCTTGAACTCAGGCACTTCCTCTTCACTCAGTTTCCTGTGTAGTTCCATCTTTATGATCCTCGAATTTAACTATGTTTTCCTTCTTGCCTTCATCTTCAGGCATCTTCTCCTGCTCACCAGGTTGTTCCCATGCTTCAAGTACATACTTGATGCAGAACTGAACAGTCTTAGCTTGAAGCTCAGCTGTTGCTTGCTTGGCTTTCATTTCATTCTCGCCTTCCTTCAGCTTAACCTCATGCCATAGTTCCTCATCATTGATTGCGTCCTCGAAGCCTTCGTTCATCATTCGCAGTAAGTGCAACGCTCTTGCCTTACCAAAGTCCAACCCACTGCGAAACCCTTCGGTATACTTAACTTCCTGTTTTGCCTTACCCCTTTTTGCCATAACCTAATTCCTCCTTTACTAAGTGTGGTTTAATTCTTTCCTTGAGTTCAAGCAGTATGCTTATCTCAATCGTTCTTATTAGTTTATATCTCCACTGATCACCACGATCCCGCGCCGACATACTGTCCAATACCATACCATCAATCAGACTAGTGATAGCTGTTGCACCATCGACTACTCCATTGTGATAACTATCTGACCATTTTGCCATACTTCCTCCTTACCACCAGCTGTCGTAGATAACATCGTATCCATCAAGCAGTGCTTGCTTTGCTTTAGTAATAAACTCAAGGGTGTCCTCGTTGTGTTCATCCCTTGATTCACCGAAGAAGAACCCTGTTGTATGAGGTAGCTTACTACCTCTCACACAATCCTCTAGCTCCTCGATGTCACCCATAGTGAGAGACAAAGGTATGCAGTTGAAGTCAACAAAGTCTCCATCTTCTACCTCCTTAACATCACCTGACTCAGGGTTAGGCATTGGTCTATCCTTTGACTCCCATAGTTCCTCCATGAATCCATGTAGGTTAGGGTGTTTACGCCAGTACATAAGCTCTAGCTTCTCGCCCTCTTTAACTGCGTACCCATATTGATCTAATCCCATATTATTCTTCCTCCTTATCTAGTTATCTTTTATGACTTTAAATATGATAATATCATGGTCATCTAGTTTATCAGGTTCAATGAACCCATTGTACTCCATCATGTCCTGCACATCTGCTTCGGACATATACTTGACGCACGCCATAATGACATGATCCTTATCTAATGCTCCATCATGTACTAAATCTAGCAGATGATGGGTATACTTCCTTGCCTCACTCATGTTCCATACCTCCTGTTTGGATTGCGATAGTTAATACCTCTGTAAATCGAAGACTTCCTTCTGTTATCCTCAGCCCACATTGGCTTTAGGTTTTTCATATTAAAGCACTTCCTCTGTACATCAGGGTCTTCAATGTTATCCATGTACATAGCGACTGGAACAACATGATCCAGATGCCATCCATGCAAACCATAGTTTTCCCATGTCATGCCCTCTTCAAACTGACTCTCGACCCAACTAATAAGCTCATCCTGTGTGCAACCAATAAGCTCAAGCGTCTTAGCAGATGGGGTAAACCGTTGCTTGACAACTCGATATACTCTCTGCCTTATCGAATCTACTAAGCGAAACTTAGGGCTTTGCCTTCTCTCTCTAATTGCTTGCTTGTGTTTCTTGTAGTCAGCTCTTGCATAAGCCCTCATCTGCTCCTTATTCTTTTGGTATCTCTCGTTCTGCAATTTGTTCTTCCTTGCTCTAACCTCAGGTCTTGATTCATACTCTGCTCGCTTCCCTGATTCCTTCCAGATAATTGAAGCTCTACGGCTATACTCCTTATACCTTTCAGGGTCTTTTAACCTAGCCTCTCGCTGTTGCTTTCTTCTCCTCTCGTAGTACCCAGGCTGTTTTCTTTGTTTCTTCCTGCTTCTTACCTGCCTTGCCCTCTCCTTTTCTATAGCATCTATATCTCGCCATCTCTGAGGGTGTGGCTTTCTCTTGTCCCAAACAAAAAAGAATAAGCCATCAATAGAAGGGTGAGGCATACCAAACTTCAACTCAGATCGTTTTAAATCAACCTGTGTATATGCTTGGTCTATGCCATTGGTTTTCTTTGGTATGTCTTCTCTTCTCATGTCAGCATATCTATAACTACTGCCAGCCATCCGATTGCGAACAACCCCGTGACTATCAATCCATCAATCGTCATCGTTGCCCCCTTCGAGGGAATCGTATGTAATGTCACCATCTGTATATTCCCCTGTTTGAGTTCTGTAGAACTTGAATCCGTCAGGTGTAGTGTATTCTGTAGGTTCACTCAGCTCAGGATTCACCTCCCATGCCATAGTGGATCGTATGATCCTGTCATTGATTACATCAGTACGATTGACTGCATCGTTCTGTATACCATGAGTAATTGTGACATTGATATACTCATCATCAACATCGTAATCCGTGGTGCAAAATCCACCACTGATCTTACCATACCCATGCATACCCCTGTAGTAGTTACGCTCTGCAGTGAGCAACATATCAAGAGCCTTAAGCTCATCACTTGTTAGTTTCGGATCCCAGTTCATTCGATTTCCTCTTCTAACGGACACACGGATTTGCCTTCAAAAGTACAACCGTTATGCCCATCATTGTACAAGCATCCTGTATGATCATTCACACACGACCAAGTGCCATCTTCTTCCTGTTCTCGGTAACAAGGTAGTTCATCCTCTTCGTCAATAGTAGTATTCATAAAGTTTGAAGTGGGCAGGAGGGAGTATATCTCCCCCCTGCCATGTTTGTTTGTTTCAGGCGAGAGATACGGCATCAATCCGTCTCCATCTAACAGGCGTTGCAAAGAACTCTTTATCCCCAACTGCCCGACCATAGATCTGCTTCTTCCATCTGTGATACAAAGTTGCCATCACTCAGACAGGCAGCAAACTCCTTGGTTCGTGCCTCCTTGCACTGCTTGGAAGTAATTATCATCCCATCCTTACGGACAACCTTCCAGGTTTGACCATTGAAAGCCTGCAATACAAATGCAAACCTTGGCTTGGGGCGTGGTTTATATTTCCTGATCTTTGCAGGATTGGCAGTAGCATCAAACTTAAAGAAAGTCTGACCCTTACTATCCTTGCCTGCCTTGAGACCAGCGAATGGTTTTGTTTTTAACATATGTTCCTCCTTGTTAGTGTTATTGTATAGTGAAAGTGATAGCCGTGGATGGCAGGCCTCAAGGTCGTTACCCTATGTTCGCACATCCATCATTCCAGTTCTTTTTATAACGAACTTGCCTCACGGCTAAAGTGATTGCACCTACCAAGGACTGAGTCTCAGCTCGCCACCTTGGATTCATGCCCGTAGTACCGACATCACTGATCCTCCGTAAAGAATCTACTGTTGTGCCATACTTACAAATACCAAAAAGTTTGGTCAACAGTATTGATGTACTGAGACAGCCTCCACATTCGGTGCAAAAGTAAAGTGGGTGGGGGGAGATTACTCTTCAGCCTTCTCCCAACTGATCCTTAGTTACCGACAGAATGTCTCTGCAACTTGGTAGGCGTTACCCCGTTCTCAAGCACTTGCTCGTTGAACCTGCACTACGCAGACCTTGTTCGCACTATGTTCCTAAGTCCATTGTTATGCGACAGCGACAGGACTTGGGCTATGAACCCTCACCTGCAAGAGACATACCTATAGTTCAGCTATAGGATTGTCAGATCAGTACCTCACGGCAGGCGTTACCCTGCATCGATGACCCTTATCATCTAGCCTCAGCTACTTAGCCGTTGACCCCGAGCATCACTCGGTCGTGAGTGCTAGTGCCACTAAGGTTGTGGCTTCTACTAGCGTCCCATGATGGATGATCAATCCATCAAAAGTAAAAGATTCGGGGTTATTTAAAGTCTGCCCCGTCAGACTGGGATACAACAACTAGTCTAACAGTACCTTCTTGTGCTTCATCTTGCGATGCAAGACCTTGGTCTTGACCTTATGTGGTCGAGACTTGGTAAACACAAGGATTGGTTTGCGAAATTTAATCTTCATTGTAACCCTCCATCAATACATGGATGCGATAGCATCCATTGATTTTATAATAATAAATAACCAAACGAACAGCAAACGCTGTACACCTTACCAATTCGCGGTCATTCACGAAATTCTCACGGTCATTTTCTTACAGAAAATGTAAATAAAAAGTATCCTTTTTTGACAAATGAGAAAGGATGGAAAACTCTTAATCTGCTAGTTAGCTTTTCATCATCGCCTTCGGGTCTTTAGCTCGAGTTACTTCCACTCTGTCGACAATCAATGTCGATGGCATCTCATCTAGCAAAAATAAAAGATTGGACAGGTCAGCCTCCCTTTATCAGAGTTAAGGCAATCCAGCTTAGCCGTCACTAAGTCTTTAGTGCCATACTGACCCCGATATAGTGACCATCTGCAGCGTGATGTATATCGTTGTCCGAAAGTAAATTGAAATGGTAGCCCCCTTCCTGCATCCCGTGTGACATCCCTCCGTGTATATGATGTCCCCATAAAGCATCGACTGGTAAACCACGATGCCGTTGTACCCTATGCCTACCTTGGAACATAGGAAGGTGATAAACCTCAGATAGATCGTTCTCCTATGCTTGGTACTCCGTAGCCTCTCATCAAGGAGAGACATGACAGCTTGTATTACAAGATATCTATACCATTAGAACCCGACTGAATGTCAACAACATGAGACTCAGCCTCGGAATCAGACCCTATAGACGGGTCACCATGAGTAAGCCAACCTAGTTATCCATAAAGGATAGCGTGGTTAATTCTTCCTAACCTCACAACTTGGAGTCGCCTCCGATGCTTTAGGCAAAGCATTTGAAAAAGAAATAGTCGGGGATTGTTTATAGTCTGCCCCGTCAGACTTAGGTCTTACGACCTGTAAGGACTGATAGTAGACAAGCAAGTTCCGTAATTCTTACGGCGAGTTAGCTTGGCAACTGTTTTCTTGACGAAAGCAACTGCACCACCTGTCTTATGTTCGTAAGACATAGTGGCTACTTCATCATCAGGTCTCTCAACATCAACAACTTGGAAACGATGTTGATCACCAGGTAAGCCTACAGCTTCGTAGAAGGCATCTTCCCAACCAAGGTTGCCTCGGTTGACCTTCATCGGAGATGGTTTGTAGTCATCCCTGACCCTACTACTATCGTAGTACTCGACAACTTTGTGTCGCTTGTCCTCACCACTGAAGGCAACTTTGCCGTTAACATATTGGCAAGGATGAGGTTTGTAGGTTGATGACTTGTATCTCAAATGCCTTTCAGCATTTGCTACCCTTGACTCCGATGCACCAAGCATTCTACGAATGGTGACGGGGCTGATTCTGAAGCGATCCGTAATGGATCGTGGTGACCATGTAAGCTTGATGTCGCCAAGCTTACGGAAATGAGTCCAATCTGCATCATCCATATTGGATGGTGTTTGTACTGTTGATGTTGCTGATACTGCTGTGTCGATTGACATATTTATGTCCTCCATTTTGGTTGTTGTTGTAACGAAAAAAAAGAGAAGGGTAGCCCCGAAGGGCTACCCCACTTGGACTGCTTAAGCAGTCAGAGAAAAGATGTCTCCAAACATCGCTTCAGTCTTTGACTGACGCTTTTGCTGAACCTTTGGTTCACAAGTTGCAAACTTACCATCTACGATGGTCACTCCCCGACTTTCCAAGTCGGAAAGGCTGAGGTAGAAGCTACGGCTTCTCCTTGAACCTTTGAACCCTTGGCTAGTAAGCCAAGAACGGAAGGTCTGAGCTTCCTCAGTTGATCCAGCAGTTGCTGTAAGCAACTTCTTGATCACCATGGCTAGACTCCTTTCGGAGTCCCACTCGAAGATTCCCTTCTGTGCTAGCTTTGCTAGCAATGTTAGCAATTTCTCTCCTGTAAGGAGAGGAGCAACATTGGTTTTTTCCTGAGGATGGGTGTTATCGTGGGTGAATGGATTGTTCATAGTTGAGTTTCCTCCAATGCCTCTGATTGATACCCGAGCGATCCGAGAGGCAAACATCGAATGGCTCGGTGAGTTCCGAACACCGAAACTCGCCCTACTAACTCGCGGTCATTCAACGACTTAGCACGGTCATGCTATACAACTGCACTTGTATAACAGGGGGTCGGGGGTGG
>VTLG01002354.1_pt1 | contig 36298 bp, 47 predicted proteins | sample 4694571 | NCBI WGS metagenome assembly VTLG01 (sample SAMN12604809, study PRJNA352737) | marine metagenome | biome: ENVO:00000447; feature: ENVO:00000209|ENVO:00000569|ENVO:01000036; material: ENVO:00002151; isolation source: viral sequences binned using virsorter ...
GTTGAAACAGATATCAAACTATCAGATACTCAAGTATTTAATAATATAGTCTTAAAAAATCTTGATAATAGTTTTTTACAGTCTGAAACATTAAGACTTTTAATCAAGTCTTTTATCGGTAACTCTAAACTAGCTTTTTTAGATGTCAACGGCAAAATTGATATCATAAATGAAGAGGCGGGTATATGGTCGGATGATAAAAAAATATGGTTTAGCAATGACGGATTCAAAAAGCAAAAAACATATTTTGTCAACGGTGGACATTGGAACGGACTTAACACTCAATACAACCATAATATTAAATATTACGGCAAATCAAAGTCTAAACAATGTAACTTACTACCGTCTGAAAATGATACGACTCTAGCCGATAACGAACTATTGAAATGTTCACATTGTGATATGAAAGTTGACAAAGTATATAACGAAAACGGTAAACAGTTTTGTCAATGGTGTTATCATGGTTCTCCTTTAGGAATCTAAATCCCTCCTCTATAAAAAGAAAAAAAGCCCTCTATTAAGAGGGTTTTTTTTTACTCAAAAATCAAAATATTAGCAAAATGCATCAAATTAGGCACTTTTTTAATTGTCAATGAATATTGACATCAATAGTTAAAAAACGTTCCATATTTAACTGTTTTAAATCCAAATAATGCTATTTGTACGGATTCAGCACACCTAAAAAACACCATTAAATACATCAAAAAATACGTTTCACGTCATATCAATACTAATTATCAATATTTAAAAAAACGTTTAAATATTTGATATTTTAAAAATTACATGTTTTAGATTTTAATTAAACAATTTACTTAAAGTAAAACTTGAAGCGTTTTTTTCATTTACTTAAAGTAAAACTTGAAGTGTTTTTTTTTCAAATTTTCAGGTCATTTTTTTTACACCATAATACCCCTATTATATTTGGCTGTGAATTCCTGTTATATTTATCTTATAATTCCTTGAAAATTACATGCAAAATTTCCCTATTATATCAAGCTGACAATTCTTATATTATATCTCATGGAAAATTCTTATTTATTTGTGTACGGAACACTAAAAAAAGGTTACTATAATAACTCTCTTATAAGCCACACAGAGTTTATAGGTAGTGCTATATCTGTTGACAGGTTTAATGTGTCAGGATATAGCTTCCCGTGTGCACACCCCAATGAAGATGGAAAATTATTAATGGGGGAGATTTATAATATGTCAGAAAGTGATTTTATATTTACAGACAGATTAGAGGGGAATGGAAGTTTATATAACAGAGAGGTAAGAAAGTTTGTTTGTGATGGCAAAATTATAAAAGCATGGATTTATATTATAATAAACGAAGATTCTACACCTTATGATACTGATTCTGATATAATAAATTGGGATTATAGTTATTCTAAAAGAAACCTGTATTACTAATAAACCTTATCCCTTTGTGAGAGTAAGCATAGATTCCCCTACCCCTGATTATATCAGAGCTAGGACTATGCTCAACTTATCCCCATGCTCAAGTTTTTTGCATACAAATAAACAGCTTAATTATTTATTTGCGAGTAGCCTATTTAAATGATTATCCATTTGGGTCTGCCTTTCTACTTTACATCCTAGCATTGTCGCTTTGACCCTAACCCCTTTTAGTAACGACTTATAAACTTTATACCTAAAAGTAGTAAACCAAACGTATAAAGCATAAGTAATTTAGTATTCTTATTTTATATTTCCAAATTTATTTTTTTGTTATCGGTGTGCTTATCGGTGTGCTTATCGGTGTGCTTTAGAGTGTGCTTTAGAGTGTGCTTTAGAGTGTAGTTTATATTTATAGAAAAAAATACTTGACACGTATGTAAATTATTGTTTAAGTTATATTGTTATTTGAAATATAGGTTTTTCCATGTTGCGTGGTGTTTCCCTTAATAAACATAATGTGCAAGTCCTGAACAAGACTTAGTAAACTGTTCAAGTTTTTTAAAAGAGAAAGGGTTAAAATGATAAAAAAGAAAGATTATAATAAAATGAGAGAAGCGTTAGCTTGTTATGAAGCAGAACAATTACAACCAAAAGATGTTTATGAGTTATTATTATATGGTATAGCAGGATATGATGATAATACAAACCAAGAGGTAGAAGACATGTTTGTTGGTTTGTGGGGGAAAGAGCAAGTACCACATATAAGTGAGGAAGGATTGAAAAATGAAAAACTTTCAATGGAATAATGCTTTGGTTAAAAAGTTTGCAAGAGTTTATTGTGGGAATGAGGGCAATTATAATTATATTGGCTTAAACATTGACCAAAAATTAAAAAAATTCATAAAGGAAACTCGGGGGAGAACTAATGAGTGAAGATAGAATAAATAACATAAAAGAATATATAGAAAAATCGGGTTATAAATCAAACCACATTGCAAAGCAGGTTGGGTGCTTTCCTAGTGATATATCTCATTATATTGCAGGGAATAGGATGCCAAACAGAGAAAGATTAAAAAAACTAAGTAAGATTTTAAAATGTAGAATGAAAGATTTATATCCTAATATAAAGTATTCAGTAACTTATAAAGCATAATGAGTTATCTTGGAATATTGTTGTTGGTGGTTTTTGTTTATATAGCAGTTGGAATTATATATGTTGAAATATGGAAAAGGGGGAAATGATGGGAGCTGTTAAGGAATATTTAAGAGGTGATGTTGGGGAAGAATTGTCTGATTTTTTGAGAAAAACAAAAAAGAGATTTAAGCCACCATTAGAAAGACTATTAGAAAAACAAAAAAAAGATTCAAATATTAAAGCACAAAAAATAATAGACTATTTTGAAAAGAAAGAAACAAAATGAAAAGGGGAAATAAATGAAACTAAATAAATTTCAAAAAGAATTGCCCGAGTTTATATTAGAGTTGGCTGACAAATATAAACTTACTTTACCAAATAACGATAGAGACCAAAATAAAGATTTTTGGAAATGTCATGGTAAGTGGATTGTAAAACATGATGGCTGTGAAATTATAGCAAAAAAAGAAAGAATATTTTTTAAACTCCCAAAACAAAACATGGATTTGTCCCCAAGTATTTCTTTATTGATAGAGGGTTATATGACAAACGAAAAAGGAGATGTTATTAAAGAAGAATGGAGCTTTGGAGAAGCCTGTGCAAGGAATACTAAAATGCCTTATTGGTGGGCAATGGCTGAAAAACGTGGAAAAGATAGAGTAATTCTTAAACTTATAAATGCCTATGAAAAAGGTTTATATTCTGAGGTTGAGGCAGATGAGTGGAACGAACTAGCAAAACAATCAACAGAAGCAGTTAAGCCAAAACAAAAAAAACCACCTATTAAACAAAAGGATTTAGTTTATGATGAAAGTGGTAAAGTTGTTGATGATTTTGAATTATAAAAAGGAGTAGATTAATGAGCTTAGATTTAAAATTGTTAGAATTAATAATGGTATGTTTTACAATAATAGTAGTGGTAATAATAAGAACATGGTTTAAATAAAGGAGACCAAATGGAAAGAAAACCTAATACAGGTGCATTATTTAAAGTAGAAGAAGAAAAAAGAACTAACGACAACTACCCTAATTATTCGGGAGAATGTTTAGTTAATGGTAAAAAGTTAAACATAGGTGCTTGGGTTAATACCGCACAGAAAAGTGGTAAAAAATATTTAAGTCTTAGGTTTCAAGAACCCGACCCAAAATATACATCAACAGCAACAGAAAGCCAAACGGCTTCTGATGAAGATATACCCTTTTAGTGAAATTGTTTTATGAAATACTAATAAGGGAAAATGGCAAAGAAAGATATGTTGATGCCCGTAAGTTCTTCAGTTATATGCTAGAGGAATATTCAAAAGTGAGTTACTCAAACAAGCTATCCGAACCCTACAACACAAAAGTAGAAAAGTTCTACTCGGGTATTCCTCAGCATTTAACTGATTCTTGGAATGAGGCTTACCCAAACGTAAACGTACAACAAGAGCTAAAAAACGCCAAGGCGTGGCTTTTATCAAACACACACAAGGCTAAGCGTAATTTCTCAACATTTACTAATAATTGGTTGGCTAGAGCTATGAACAACGGTGGTAAGATTCCTGTAAAGGTTGATAGAGCAATAGAACAATCAATTAAAAAACAAAAAGAATACATGAAAAAGGCAGATGAAAAATCAGCCACACCTAAAGAAATAAAAGAAATAATACAAGGAATAAAAGAAAAGATGGCTAATAATGAGTGAACTTTTTGAAGCACTAATAAACGAAAACAAAAAGCTTATTACCTGCAATAAAGTTTTAAGACAAAAACTTTCTATTGCGGTTGAGGGGTTAAAAGTATTATTTTCTGATGGTGATATTAATGGAATTCCACGAAAAACATTAGAAGCAATAGAAGATTGTAACGAAGAATTGCCACAAGATAACAACATTAAACAGAAAAAAATTGACAAATAAATAGTTGTGTTTTCAGTCGGATGAGAGTTTTGTGGCACTATGGTGGTAGTGGTATAAGGTTCTTACTAACCCTTTCAACCTTATGGGGGTTCAACTCCCCCACCACCACAAGGTATCTCAAAAAAAACAAAGGTCAAAATGGAGAAAGCTCATCAGTCCATTTTAGACATATACAGATTCAGATTAAGACATTATAGTGAAAGGGGAATTGGTAATAAGTCTGAAATATCGGGGACTACAATAACAAAACAAATGTTGTTCACCTGTTTAGAAAGGTATATAGAGTTGGGTGGAAACTTAAAAGAAGTACAATTAAATGATAAAATATACGGGGAATTTATCTCAGAGATGTCAATGTTGTGATGACTATAAAATAAAAGCACCATTTTACGAATGGTACTCTGATATAAGAGGAAAATTAATAGGAATAATCTGCAGAAAATGTGCAGTTAGAGAACTCTTTGGCTCTAAATATAAACAAAATCCAAGGTATCACAGATGGTTAGAAAAAGAAAATGATTTGCGAAAAATGTAAAAACATTATAAATGTAAAAAGTAGAACGCCTAAAGAAGCTATGAAAAGATATATAGCAAAGCTTAGAAAAGATAATAAAAAGTTTAAGGAGAAAAATGGAAATAAAAAGCTATGAAAAGAACGAAAACGGAGATTATGATTATGGCAATTTTAATGAGGATGGGACTATAAAAACAACATTTGGTAGCTTAAAAACAATAGAAGAACTATTGGAAAGTACCTTTGCAAAAAACATTTCTAATATAATGAGCAAAAAAGATATTATGTCTTATCATAATCAAAAAGCTATGCCATTTTATAATCTGAATGGCAAAATTTGTTATAAAATTCAAGAGGTGCAAAGTTGGGCAAGAATAAATTTATTATCTTTTAATAAAGGAAAAGATTTAATACCCAACTTTTATGTTTGTGGGGTCAAAGAACAAAAAGCTGAAAACATCCCTTATGAATTATCAAAACATTCAAATAATTTATGGGAACTTCCTACTGATTTGTCCCCATGTGTTTATTTTTTAATAGATGGAGTGGATATAGTTTATGTTGGACAATCAAAAAATTTACCACAAAGAATACAAGACCACAAGCAAACTAAAAAATTTACAAGAGTAATTTATATGATTGTTTCTATAAATAAATTAGATGAAGTTGAACAGTTTTATGAAAAAGAATTATTACCAAAATATAACAATGCTCATTATGTTAAAAAATTAAAAAAGGAGAGAAAATGGCACACCCAAGCAAACAAAAAGGTAATAGATTTGAAAGACAAATTGTTGAGTTATGCAGGATATGGGAGATAATATGTAAAAGAGCTTGGGGTAGTAATGGAGAAGCCCTTGGGATGCACTCAGAGGTAGATTGTTTAATAGATGATGACTTTAAAGTACAAGCTAAAGTTAGGAAAAGATTGCCTAAGTATCTTATACCTTCAAAAGAAGTAGACGCAGTAGTGTTTAAGCAAGATAGAGGAGAAGTTTTAATGCTTGTAAGGTTTGAGGATTGGTTGGCTGAGAGGAAAAAAAATGGCTAGACCTATGTATGAAAATAAAGCACACCTGAAGGCTGAAAGAGATGTTGCTGATGCTTTAGAGAAGCGTTGGGATTGCACACTTAAAAAGCTAAGTTATAAGCTGACAGTTGATTTTGCTGTTGTCAAACAATCAATTATATACGGATGGATAGAGGTAAAATGTAGAAATATATCTTATAATCACAGCAAACAATACATGATAAGCATGCACAAAATAAACAAGGCTAGAGATTTAGCTAAAAAAACAGGGCTTTTCTTTATATTGGTCGTTAGATTTAATGATGGGATTTATTATTATAAAGATAAAGGCGAACAACACTCTTTAAAATGGGGGGGTAGATGGTTCACCCAAAGAGATGAACAAGATTTAGAACCTTGCTATTATATTAAAACAAGCTTGTTTAAGAAATTATAATATGGGAAGGTGTATGCATTGTTATGAACAAAGAGAAGATAGATTATACAATGAGTGGATATGTAAAAAATGTCGTTATAAATGGGAGAGAAACTTTTATGATAGATTCAAAAAAAAATCAGATAAGACCTAAAAAATGTTATTTCAATAAAACAAGTCCGAGAGCATTAGAAATGGCAAGAAAAAGAAAAGAAGAGCTATATGGGAAAGGTGTTTCTTGGAAAGAAAGATATGAAAAAAGAAAAAAAGCTTTGAAGGAGTTTAACGAATGGACGAAATAATTTGTAAGCTATGTAGTAAAGCAGTATCAAAAGAAAACTTATTACGACAGACAGGAACAAAAAACTATAGAAAAATGTGTAAACCATGCCGTAATAAAAAATCAAGAGAGTATGGTAAAAAGAAGTCAGAAGCCCTAAAATTATATAGAAGTTTTTATAGTTAATCACCAAACCTGTACTATTTTTAAAGAAATATCGTAGACTTTGTAAGCTGATTGATTTACTTTTAGTTTATCTTTATCAAATTTACAAATATAAAAGTCATCATAGTTGTCGCTGTCAGGTTGAAATATAAAAGGCAACGCCCCACCTAAAGTTTTATTCCACACTTGAGCAATAAATGAATCATCTTCGTTCATATTATATAGAAGATAATCGTTTGCTGTGTCCGTATTAACATCTGATGAGTTGTAAGTGCTTGAATTTTCTGTATGACTACTAGTTTTAGTATTGGATGAGAACATGTCTTCATCTGCTAAATGTTTAAACTTCATGTCCCAACTTTTCCTTCCGTTGGACACCCCTCCTGTGTTTCTGACGTCTAATGCACCTGAATAAATCTCAAAAGGGTTTGTAAAATTAACTCCATTGTTCCAAAGAGGAGCACCTGTATATGCTACACTAGTTATATCTGCTCCACTTGAACTTGTAATAGATTTATATCCATCATGTTCTATTTCCATACTTACATCTAGTTCGGGGGTTTGTGTCATTTTATATTTTATACCTGTACTAATAGCACCCAAATTCAAGCTGTTTGCTGATGAAAAATTAATTCCAATATAAGCATTTTCTTCTTCGCTAGTTGTTTCTAATATTGTAGAACCATTTTTAGCACCTTCCCCAATATCGTTAACTATAGGGCTAAATGATGCAGTATTTAAATTAGAAAAATCTACATCATGGTAGCTTATATTCGTTATATAATTATCACCTTGAGTAAAAGCATGATTTAATATAGCAACATAACACGACATATTACCCGAGTAAGTGTAATTCCCTGTGTTTGGGATATAAATATCAAAGCTTCCTGTCCCATTTTGATTTTGTAATGTTTTATAAGAAGATGGTCTTAGTGTAAACAAATCATCATCTAAAATGTTTATATCTCCTTGTAAATTACTTCTTGCATTATCCATTCCCCCTATTGTTTTTCTATAAAAATAATTATCTATGAAAAAACTTGGTGTCCCGACATTAGAATATCCCATTTTAAACCTCTTTCGTCCTATTTATATCTGATATTATTTTAATTTCTTTTGATTTTATTGTGTCTGTTTTTCCTGTCATATACTTATTGTTGTTTGGGTTAAAATTATAATGCCCTATATATTTCATCTTACCCAACATAAATTTAGTTCCATTTGTATATAGACCATTAACAGTTTGATTAGTTCCAATTTGCTTTGTGTTTCTCCTTGTTACAAACTTTACTATATCTTCATTCGTATCAGATGGAGCTGAATAACTTTTTGATACCATTTCAAGGTCTATAAATTTTAAGTCTGATGTGTCAAATACATTTTGATTTTTTGACATTTTTTCTTTTTCTGAGTTTGTAGTAAAAGAAGCATTTATTTGTTTTGCCCCGTATGGATAAACAACTACTTTTGAAATTTTATCCATTTCTCCAACATAGGCAAACAAAAATCCATCATTGTCTAAAGATATAGAATTTATATTTATAACGCTTATTGTTGTTGTATTGTATTTTATGTATAAACTATTATATTTAGAGTCAACAATTTGAGTTACCCTCCCTTTATAATAAATCCTAATCATTTTAAATATTCCATTATAATTTAAAAACATTTTATTAAATGATTGTGAACTGCTTTCCGTATAAATGGATGCGTCTAATCCAATTGGGATGCTACTTAAAGTTTCTTTAGCTGTGTTAATATTTCTAAGTATTTTTTTCATAATTTAAAAAGGAGGATTATATTCTCCTGTTAAAGGGTTATATCCTGTTGGAAGAACATTATAAAACACCAAAGAGTGCGAATGTCTTCCCATGGGATTTGCATCATTATTGTTTCCTTGCCCTGCCATATTTTGGTAAGGTGATTGGAAATTATAACCATTAGGGTAAGCATCATTTAGGGCTGTATTAGCATTACCCGTCATTGTATACACAGAAGCACCGTCGGGCATTGCAACCCAAGGTGCACTCCAAATAATTTGACCTCCTGCCATCCACTCCTGCGTGTCTACTGTAGGAAACCCACTTGCAGCTCTAAATATTTTGCAATAAGGGTTACCACTATTTGAAATATTATATGATATATACACTAATTCAGGTTTAAATATATAAGTTGACCCATTATAATCAAAAGACTGCTCAGCAATAATACAATATGCTCCACTTTCCCTAGGTAAATCTTCTGCTAAACCGCTCCAATTGGGGGGATACATAGAATGGTCAGGGTTGGAAGCGTTCCACCTAGGAGTTGACAGCAACCCTTGTAGTCCATCTTCAAATAAACTTAAATCATAAGTTTTAAAATTATGAGCTGCCCACATCCATCCATGCTCACTTTCATTAAAATTAGTATTTGAAGGCACATAATAATAATCTGTTTCATCAAAGTCATCTTCTGAGCCATATATTTGTGAAAAATTATTAAAAGTAAAACCAAGATATTCAAAAGCCCCTATTCCTGTAGTATAATAATCATCATTATTTACAGAAGTAATCCTTATAGCTGTACCATTGGGTATATTTGAATTGCTATCTTTGTAATTAGAGTCTGAAGTTTTAAACCCACGCATAACCCTAAATATTGAACTACCACCACCAATAGTAGATTGTTCCGGTCTTAAAAGCATAGTTTCATTTATATTACTAGTTGATGTAACTTCTAATATACAAGGTCTATTATCTGTTAAAAATTGAAAAGCACTTGCGTCTGATAAGGTTTCATAGTCCCCTCCATGAGATATTGACCATTCAGATAATTTTGATAAATCATAATTATTACTCCAAGGTTGCTGTGCTATTGTTGTCCAAATATATTCTCTTCCATATTCATCTATTCCAACATCATAAAAGTTGCTTAAAGCCCCTTCAACCACAGGAGGAACACCATTATAAACAACAACTTCCTCTCCAACTGTGTGTGCATAAGGTGGAGTTGCGTCAAAATCAACTTCTGTTAATAACCCTCTCCTTATAGTGTAGGTTGTTGTATTGTTGCTGTGTGTTTGGTTTAATAATTTTATCCATTCTGTTCCAATTTTCAAATAATATCCTAGTGTTGGAGGAACAAGACCTTCATAAGACCCAACATGTATAAAATCATCATTTTCTGTAAAACTAGGAGGAATTGAAAAAATTTCTTCAGTTTCATTTAAAGCATATACAAGATTTGTTGTTCCAACCTCTTCTCCAAAAGAATCAAATCCATAATTAATCAATCCTCCTGCAATTTCAACTAACATAGACAAGTCTGCTTCATCAGGAAACCCATTGAAATTTAGGTCAGCAGCCATTTTTTGTCCTTCTGTAAAATATGGATTGTTCCCTAAAAGATAATTATCAAAGGCTGATATATCTGCAATATCAGGCTGTGCAACACCCCTTCTCATTATATCTCCATTTCCCTGTTCTAACTCAAATTTTTTGTTTAAATCATGCATTTGGATACATTCTATTTGAATAGAATTTATAGTTTTTGCTATAGAATATATTATAAAATAAGGATATATTGTTTGATTGTTTCTTAATATTTCTTGTGTGTAATCTTCCCCAAAGCATTTTTTATTATTTATAAGTTTATCAATTTTAATTACATCTGCTACCTCTAAATTAATATATGTTAAAGGCAATTTTATTTTTAGTATATTGTGCTGATTACAATAGTAAGCTAATAAAAAGTTTCTAAGTTTTTCTTTAGAAGATGAGCTATATGCATATTCTGCTTCAAAATCTAAAACTGAATCACTTGGGTTTAAAGGGTCTAGTCCATAATAAGACTTCTTATAACCATTGGGGTATCCAAAATCACCATTGCCATAAAAATCATAAGCATCAACAGTAAAACCACCAACCTTACAAGCTGTTTTAACTTGCTCTAATTTAGTTCTAGTGAATGAAGATTTTATAACATCACTACTTTTTATAACAATATCAACATCCTCATCAGTATATGAATTTTTTATAATAGCAAAAGACAATTCTCTTTCTTTTTTAAATAAAGGAATAACAGGTGAATTAGTGCATATTTGTTCTATTAAAGCTTTTGAATCTGTTTTTTCTTCAACATAAAAAGTTAAATCAAAGTCTTGTAAATAAGACACAGCTTCTTCATATCCACTACCCACATCAACATCTATTCCAAGCTCTTTATTTATAATGTCTTTTATTACCACAGGTGCTGAAGTTTGTCCATTTGGAGTAGACCTTCCATAAGTAGTAGCACGAAAATCGTGGCTTAATACATTTTCCATGTCTGCTCTAAGGGTTAGATAAATAAGATAAATTTTAACATACAAATCATAGAAAGCATCAAGGTTTGACCCTGCATTAGAGGAATACGCTTGATTACAAGTAAAATGAAGAGAAATAGAACTATAATCGTTAATGTCATTCCAAAATGGTATTTTAAAATTATCTGATGGTTGACTGCCACCTGTTGTACTTAGACTAAACTCTAATTGAGTGTATTGGTCTGCTGTAGAAACATACTCCGTAAGATAATCAAAATATAACAAATAATCATCTGCTTGTTGTATAAACTCTGCAGTAGTTAACTCCCCATCACTTTTACTTAAACCAACCTCTATTGATGAATCTACATTAAGTAAGTCTTCATAGTCTGCATCTGTAACTACACCCTTGACATTTCCTTGAAAATATGTGCTAACTGTGCCCTCTACTATATCTGATGCATTAATATCTTCTAAAAATGCTTGAAAAGCAATCCTAGTGTTCCAAGCTCGGGTATCATCCCATGGTGCATTTTCTAAGTGCTTTGCAATAGTTGCAACATTAGTTGATGTTGCTTGTAGTTCACCTACGCCAAAATCTGTTCCTCCAAATAATATTTCACCATTGTCAAAAGCAGTACAATGTTTTACCGGAACTATTAATCCTTTTTTGTAATTAATTCCTGCAAAATCAGTATAATCTGAAGTAAAATAAGCATACCAAATATCTGAGCATCCAAAATCCACCCACCTTTCAATTGATAGAGGCGACCATGGTTTTAGAACCTCACTAGATGTTTCGCTTTGTGAAGACAACCCTCCTGTCTCAAAAGTATTGTCGTAAACTGTGTGGGAAACTCCATTCCATGAAATAAAAAAACTTTTTATAGACCCGGCACTAAAAGTTCCTGTAGGAAAAACTCTGCTTTGGGTGGCAAAAAAATCAGCATAATATCCAAAAGGCTCATTAGAGCCATCAAGGTCTTCATAAGTTAAAGATTCATGCTGAGATACTAAATTATATCTAGGAATATCATTATATCCATATCCATGCATATTTAATAAATCCCAAAGCTGTACTGCTAAAAACTCTTCATTATTATATTCAGGAAGGTTTTGCTCAGAAAACTCAGAATTAACAACACCATCAAACCCCTCTTTGTTAAAAATTATATATCCTGCATCAGATGTTTCTTGTGTTGTATTGTTTATTAAAGTTATTCTATATAAAGGAAAAGGAAATGTTGCCCCGTTTTTCATATACAAATCATTATGAGTAGCACCATCTTCTAATGTGATGTTAAATTCTTGTTCTACATTTTCTAAGTTAAAATCTTCTTGTGTTAAAAAATCTTCTTCGTAATTTGTCATGGAATTTAAAGTGTCATTAAAATTTAACGGGTGAGTCCAACATGTATTATTGTTTGAATCTTGAGATGTAAATGACATTACACTCCAATTAGGATTGCCATTTATTTGATAATAATAAGTAAACCAATCATGTAGTTTTTTAGCATCAGGAAGCTTTATATAATCTATTGGGTATGTTGAGTCATACAACATTCTTTGAATACTATGGTTATAACTAGAAGTAAATGGGTTAAAGTGTTCAGTAAATCTATAATTTGGCGTACCTCCTAATTGTGGAAAATTTCTAAATTCACCCATATATATTCCGTTAGCATACAATTCTACATCAGATACACTACTAATAGCATTTGAAGGAAAAGTTGCATGTCCGTAGCCCCTTATTTTATTTTCATCTCCAATAGTGTACCCTTGGCTTTCTCCTTGATAATAAAAACTATAAGATAAGTTTGTTCCTGTTGAACCTATACTAATCCCGGAAACATCTGTTTCTAAAAAATCAATAGGAACAATTTTTGTAGCAACTCTTGTTCCTGTAACTTGTCCAATATCATAAGTAAGAGCACTATAATTACTAGTATTGTCTCCATAAATTCTATGAAATGTAGGAATTCCATCTTGTATTGAATAAATTGGTGAATCATAGCCCAAATATGAGGTGTCATCAGAATATTCATAGGTTGACATTAGTTTCCACCAATCCCCATTGTAAACATTTATATGTCCGGTGAAAGCACCATCTATGTCCCTTCCTGTCCCCCCTGTGACATGTGTTACATCATCACATATTCCAACTAAACTTGTTTCTAAATCTTCTCCCTCTTTTTCATATAAAAACATAGGAGAGGAAATATTCCCATATACCATGGGAATAGTTTTTCCAATATCCTCAGTTCTATAAGCATTACTAGGGCTCAATGTAGCAATAGGAATCTCTTTATGCATTACACTTTGAGTAATGTCTTCTAATATAAATTTAACATTAGATAAATCATGGTCAGTTCTTTTTATGCGAGCAATATATATTGGCATACAATCAGATAATGATGTGCATGATTGAGATTTCCAATAAATTCTAACAATAGCATTTATAAAATATTGTTCATCAAACATATCACTAAAATCATCATAATTAGAAAAGTTTAATGTTATATTGTTGATTTTTATTTTTCTTGATTCAAAGTCTAACGACTCCTTTATAGACGGAACTTTTAAATTTAATGATTGAAATCTTACCATTTCCTCTTCAACATATAAAGATTCTTCATTTTGGGATATGTATATTTTAGGGTCAGATTCTATTACAAGGAGAGGATGTATATTAATTACATTTGTGTTTATATCTTTTTTGAATTTTGGGTAATCATCTAACCTAATCATTATAGTCCTATGTCCCCACCTCTTCTGAGAGCTTCTTTTATTTGTGGGACAATCTCGTCTTCAATTGTGTCTTTTCCTAAAAGAGGATTATTGATAGTAACAGATGAACCTGCAGAACCTGTCATTCCCATGTTTATTTTATTTAAAGCCTCAACTCCCATAGCTTCAACTCCGGGTCTACTTATAACAAATTCCCCTCTTTCTGCTTCAACCATAGTTCCTCCTGCAGAATGTCTATTTCCTCCTACAAGACCACCATATTGCATCCTAGGTGGCTTTTGTGATAAAATCATTGCAGCTTGAATACCTCCTATTGTTCCTGCTATAGCTGACCATGGCAATCCTCCTGTTATAGGAGATATTGCAACAGCCTTTGAAACTGCAGCAGCGGTGCTCATATAAACTTCCGCTAACCTAGATGCTTGGTCTACATAAAAAGCTTTTCTTAAATCCTCGTTAGCTTTAGACCTTGCTTTTTGTCTTGCTTTGTCATTTTCCTTAGTAATCTTTTCTTCCATCTTCTTTTTTTCTTTATCAGACGCAGCTTTATATTCTGCTGTAGCTCTTAAAGATTCTAATTCATGTTGTTCAACTCTATCTATTTCCTCTATCTTTGTCTCAGCTTCTTGCCTTGCTTTTTCTGCTTCAGCCTCAGCAATGTCTAATATTAAATCTCTACTTGCTATTGCTATTTCTTGTTTTACTTCACTAAGTTCATTATTTTTTTTCAATCTACTATTGATTATATCTATTGCAGCAGCGTGGTCTAGGATTGCGTCCCTCTGAGATTCGTCTAGTCCTTTTAAATCGTCCCCATATTTTAATTGCAATTTTTGTACTTCAGAAAGTTCTCTCAATCCTATTACTTGCCTTCCTTCAACTATTAACCTCTTTCTTAATGTTTTTTCTTGCTCTGCAAATCTTTCGGTCAGTTTTTTCTCTGTTTCTATTTTTTCATAATTAGCTGTGGTACTTCTTTTAATAGCTTCATCATAGCCTACCATCCTTGTTTCTAATACTCTTATAGCCTCCCCAAGCTTTTTATTCTCACCTTCTTCTAAAAATTTCATTTTTAGGTCTTCTATTTGTTGGCTTAATATATCTTTTTTAACTTGTAATTGACTACCATAAGCTTGGTTAACTAAGTCTGTTAATGTCTTTTCCTGCTGTAGTGCCTCAGTTACAGCTACTATTTGATGTACTAAGTCTTCTTCGCTATCAGTAAGCTCCCTTCCCTGCCTAATTGCTTCCTTTTCAACCTCAGTCGTTGCTCGGAGCATATCTATTTTTTCTTGTAAAGCTTTTTTATTTGCATTTACCTCAGCCCTCCACTCCATAGCCTTGTCTCCTGCAGATTTTATAGTATTCCCAAAACCTTCCATTGTATCATCTGCTTCATCAAAAACCCCCATCCATTCAGCTATTGCAGTCCCTAATGCTAAAACAGCAACTGCTGCTGCTGTCCAAGGATTACTTGCCATTGCAATTCTAAGCATCTTTAGAGAATTTTTCAAACCTTTAGATGCAAGAGATAAAAGACGTGTTGCCCCTGTGTATACCCCTAGCCCTCTTGCTGCAGCTATTGAAGCTAATCTATTTGCATAAAAAATTATTGTTAATCCTGTTATTATAATACCTGCAGCCTTTATTTTAGATGAGTTTAAAGCCTGAGCTATAGCTTTTAATGCTCTAGCAGCTAATAAAATTGCAGGGGCTAAAACCTTACCTATTTCTTCTGCGAAATCTCCGAAAGCATTTTTTGCTAAAGCTAATTGTCCTGAAGTAGTCCTACTTAAAGCCTCTCCTAATCCACCAAACTTTTCATTTATACTACCAATTATATTCTCAAATTTTTCACTTTGCTCAGTTGCTCCCATAGCACCAACACCATATCTAGTTAATGCATCTGTTGATGTTCCAAATGTTTTAGCAACCAATAATCCTGCAGTATTTAAATCAATACCTAATCCTGCAGATAAATCTACTGTTGCTTGAGTTAATGCTTTTGTCTGTTCTTCTGTAGCACCAAAAGCACCTATTTGTCCCATTACAACATTTATTGATTCATCACCATATACGCTAGCTTGTTGTAATTTTGAAGAAAATTCATCTAGTGCTTTTGCAGCGTCATTACCAAATACCATGGAGAGCCTTCTAACGGAGTCTTCTTGTTCTCCTGCCTTTTGAACAAAAGAAACAAGCCCTTTGCTGACAATGCTTATAGCAAATGATGCTAATAGCATTTTATTTCTATATATACCTATAACGGATTGAAGCTTATTAACAGCTACAGTATTTCTTTCAACCCTCATTCTATGGGTTTTTAATGTTTTAGCGTGTTTTTTAGTTATACTTTCTAAACTTCTTTGGGCATTAGCCAATTTTTTTATAGCTGATATTAATGCTTTGTCGCCTTCAGGCTTAAATTTAATTGTTAGTGTTCTTTTTCCTTCTGCCATCTTCTATTAAATCACTCTCTTTCTTTGCAAATGCTTGTTTTATTAAAAAAAATCTATCTACCCATAACGCAGGTTGTTCGTCATAACCACCTTTATATGGAGGAACATTAGTCTCCTTACAATAAATATATCTTTGTATATCTCTTTGAATCTCTTTATCAAAAAAAATATTTCTACATGAAAAAAAAGGCAATTGAGCATTAATAGATTTAGTTAAATCAAACTCTTTGCCTTTTTTATTGATTTCATGCACTTCGTCTATTAATAAATAAACAACATCCCAAACATCATCTTTGCATGTAAAAGTTCTAATCTCCCTAGCCCCATTTACTAAAATAGGTATTTCAGACTTATAAGGAAATTCATGGTATTGGCAGCCTCCACAGCTACGACTTAAAATATTAAGTTCTACTTGGAGGCGTTGTCTTCCCCCACAAAAAATAATTGCTGTAATTTTGTGAAGACTTCTGTTTTCTCTTCTAAAGTAAATTCCATTAGAATTTTATCAGTAGTATCGCCTTGCAAACAAATCCTCATCCACTTAGTCATTGTTGAGTGCATCATTTTAACACCTCTAAATGTACCATCATCATTATATTCATAGTCTACAGAATCTAATAAATTGTCTCTTTCATCTAAAGTTATGTTTTTAATTCCTAGTTTGCGACCACTTTTAAGTTTAATTTCCATACCACCTCTTATTTAATTATTCTATGCTAAATCAAATATTATTAAAGCATTAGTTCCGTCATCAACAGCTTTTAATGAACAATCAAGCATCATCACATCACCTTCTGAATATGCCACATTAGTAAGTGCAGCACTTTGTGATTGAACTCCATATTTTGCTGCATTAGTTATAAGAAAACAATTGCCTGTTGATATTGCAGAACTTAATGTTGTTCCTGTTTGAGTATCAAAATCATCAACAAGCCCTTTAGTGTTTCCATCATACTTAACTTGAGTGTCTATAGTAACTGCACATTCTGCCCCTCTGCCTACAGTTTGGTAACCTGTTGTAGTTACTCCCGAAAAAACAGCAGGGTGGTCTACAACGGCTGTAAATGAATTCAAAACCACAGAAGTGTTGTTAATTTTATGCCCGCTTGATGTTGATAATAAACATTGAGTTGTATTTGCATAAGCATTATTGCCCGCAGCAGTTGAAGCCTCAGCCAAATCAGGTTTTTTGCCCGATTGTAATGTAGCTGAAAATTTATATCTTCCGCCTTCAGTACCTGCATCTGCCGAAATTGAAAAATTAGTAACAACCATACCCGGAAACTCTAAGCTCTTTTGATTAGTGTGGTCAGATGATTTTATTACTACAGTTAATGAAGATACAGCATTTTCAACCGCAGCCCCATATAATTGTTTTGCTCCTACGTGCCCTGATGCTAATGAAACATCTCCGCTACCCTCTTGGTTACATATATTTTTAACAAGAAGATTATGTCCTGTATCATTATGCAAAGTTCCTGCAAGTGATAATTCTACCACTCTCATAGTATTGTCTTGAAAGAAATCCTCATCCTTTAGAGTTCTACCTACTCCACTTCTAACATCTAGTGCTTGTGTAACATTTAGACTAGGATACCCTACAGAATCAACATCTAATTGATACATATTTGAAGCATGTATACCTGTATCTCCTGCATTAGTTGCATCAGATATAATCCAACAAGTAAACTCTTTTGGAGAGAACGAATGTGCTACTGCCATTATTTAGTCCCTCCTTCTTTTCGTTGTTTTGGTTTTGATGCTGATTGTACGACATCTACATCATTTTCTATTAATTCCGGAACGGAATTAATTTCAATAGTTTCACCATTGTTTAATGCTTCCCATTCTTCAGCAGAATAACCGCATACTTTCCAATTATTTGGTAAAATTCTATCATTTTTAAGTTTTATTTTCATAAGCCCTCCTTAGCCTATATTTCCTAAATGTTGGCATTTCCATGCCCATTCTGTTATATAAATACCTGACTCTTCATCAGAATTTAATTCTGTGCTTTCAAATCTACAATTAAATGCATCACTACTATCTGTTAAAGTCATAGCAACATTATCATGTATTAAAGCTTCTATACGAGAAACATATCTTAATATATGGTCTAATGCTGTTTCCTTAACATTAACCTCTGCAAATATAAATCTTACTGTTATAGAAAACTCTCTCGTTTCAGAAGTTGCATTATATTCCGACAACACACTTCCTGTGGGAATAAGCTGAAGTGCTTGATTCACACCTTTAGGTATATTACTTCCTTTATAAACAGGTAGAGCCCCTTTAAATTCTGTTTCTAAAACAGACTCTAACTTGTCTAAAATATTCTTCCAATTGTTTGTGAAAGTTACTGCCATTTTCTATATTTTCCTAATCAGGCTAAACATTATCTTCTAGTCATCTTAACTGAGTTTATAGCAGAATTATCAACTTCTTCTTGCCATCCTGAGACTTCTACTTCCCATTCATTGTTTGCTGTTGCAACACTACTATCATCAGAGCCACCAAATCTAATTTGAAGACTTCCTGCTAATGGTTGAAAATCCCCTGATATTTTTCTTGCTGTCACTACTTGAGTAGCCTTCAAAGAGTCAGCATCTTTAACCCAAACAGAGTAAGTTGCAGTTCCTAAAACGCCTCCATCTATAATTTTAAGTTTTACCAAATCCCAATCTCCTGACCATCTCCCTCTTGTATCTACAGGTCTTATACTTCCTGATGTATAAGTCACATCTCTTATAACTCCTTTTGATGAGTCCCCTGTTGTTTGCCATGACAGTGCTGCACCACCTTTATTAAGTGCATCTATATTCCCTTGTGCATCTTCCATCATTGCAGTTGCAACCTCAGAGGTTGGGTCGTGTGCTCTTATAAGAAAGGTTGCTGCGAGCAAAGCAGTTGTTCTGACTATAATATAATCAAAGTTGCCTTCTTTGTCTTTTAATTGTTCTTTAGGAAGGTTAGGGTCTAGTTTAGCATCTAAATATCTACTTGCATTGCCTGTAATCCTTGTAATTAAAGTTTCAAAGTCTTCCCCTGCTTCCATGTTTAAATCATTAGGGTTAACATCACCCTTAAAACCTGCTACAACTAAGTCTAAGTCTGCATCATAAAAAAACCAATTTTGATGTTGAGAATCTACTTCTGTTTCATCAACTACTAAATAAACATTAGTATCTACTAAATGTTTTTGCTGATGAGTATTAAAAAGTCCCCTACTTCCTGAAACACCTTGAGTATCACTATCTAAAGGGTCTGCACTTGCTTGCATCCATTCTTTTCCAATTTTAAAAAGGTCATACTGACCAAAGCCTGAAGTATTATCAATTTCTATAGTAGTTGCTGAATCTACTATTTCTGTTTTTACTTCTGTTTTTTTAGTTGTAACATTGCTTGTTAAGTTAGTCATTAAACCACCATCTTGGAATAGTTGTGTTATTAATCCTGTATTATGAGCATAATAAACATTAACATTAGAAACTCCTCCAAAATCTGATAAAGCTAATTCCCACCCATAAACAGACCTTTTAGTATCAAATGAATCTACTTGAGGAAATACATCTTTTAGATGTCTATGTGTGCAATATGTTGGTGCTGTTGCCATATCAACCTCCTATAATTAGGTTTACTTTTCCTGTAACTTTAGGATTCATTGAATGAACTTTAACTTCACTAATAACATTCTTATAATCAGCATTTAGTTTTCCTGTTAAAGCACTTCCAAAAGAGGCACTTACTACAAACTCTGCATTAGCCACAGATGTAAAATCTATAGCCCCTGTATCATAATTAATAGTTCCATTCCCTTTTCCTATAAGACGCCCATTACCATCATCATACATAAAAGCTCCTGTATTAGAAACTGAATCTCCTGTAACCCCATCATCAACAGTATCATCAGGAAGTCTTGCAGCAATTGCTGTTTGTATTTTTGCAAGTATAGGGAATCTACCATTTTGCTGTGCAAATATATTATAAGAAGCACTTGCCCCATCTGTCCCTGCTGTCAATGCGATTGCAGAGGTAGATAAATAAGTGTGAGAAGAAAATCTTACATCTCCATTTACAATACTTACAGATGCTTTTTGCTCAAAAATATTTGCAGCAGTATTATAATATTTTTCATCAAGAACATCTTGTATTTTACTTAAAACACCATTCCTTCCACCAAAATTAGTATTACTTGAGTCTACAGTAAAGTTTATTGATTCTGCTGTCCCACCATCAATTGCTATCTTTAGCCAATATGAGCCTCCTGCTGTTAACCCTGTGTTTGTGCCCGGAGTTATACCTGATAAACCCAATTCTTGATAGCCGGGATTATAACATTTAATTGCAACTGAACCGGGCAATATACCTGTAGAGGCAGAAGTTGCTGCCCTACCATATCCAAAGAAATTATTTGCTTTAAATTTTCCATCATTATCTGTTTGAACTTTGTCATAACCACCTGTTGCTGCTGTAAAAGGGTGATAAGAATTGAAAAATGCAAGCCTAATAGCTGTATTATTTGTATGGTCTGCTTTAGTGCTCCCATGTACTCCTCTGTCTACTACAAAATGAGCAGGCGTATATGCTCCATCTCCTGCTGTATCAACAATTTCCCTAACCTTGCATATCTCATTATCTAGTCTAATTAAATCGTTTACTCTAAAAAAACTGTTAGCAGCACCGGCTGAGCCATCATCAAAAGATATTGTTGTGTCATTATCATCTGCAAAACCTTCTGTAGTTAAAGCACCTGAAGCTCTATACATATTAGAATCAGGAGCAGTATTTGATAAAGTTGAAGAATCCCCATCAAGAGTTATTGCTCCTGAACCATCTCCTGTAGATGTAACCACTCTTGCAGTAGGAAAAACTAAGCTTTGCCCAACAGGAAGTGTCATGTGCAAATATGTATTCGCAGGGTGTGCAGCATCAAATGCTCCTCCACCTATTGTGGTTTCGTTTTGCCAATTGTTCATTTTTAATACAACCCCTAAAGTTGCTCGTCCTGCATTAATTAAAGACAAGCTTTTAGCAGCAGGAAGGACTCCTTTTCCTTTGGTTGAACTTGCTGTAAATAACTCTACTTGAGTGCTATCTACCCTTTGAGTTACATTTAACAATTGGTCAGCAGCACCTAATGCCCCCTGTGTAAAACGCCTTAAATCTGCCGTAGGAGCTCCTCCTTGTATTCCATCTCCTCCTATTATTGGGGGTGCTCCACTTTCTCCACCATATCCTGCCATAATTTCTCCTTTTTACCTTAAATGATATTTAACTACTAATTGACAGGTTATATCACCTGTCCCACCTTCATTCTCCACGAAAGCATAAATTACTTTACCTGCATCTACATCTGCACTATCCATTGTTAATGTATCTGTTTTCATAGATGTGTTTGTTGCAGACATACTAGAGCCAATATGTGCTAATAATGTTCCACTTGATAAATCTCCATGAGCAGAAGAAATATCTAATGTGTAACTATATAAATGAAAATTTAATGCATTAGATGAATTGCAAGTTGCAACAACTCTAACTTCATCAATTGTTATATTAGACTGAACAAACCAAGTACAAGCAACTAATGAACTTGCAGTTCCATTTGCACTTAAATCTAATGTTGTTGCAGGGTCAGCTCCATTACTAAACATACTATCATCTGCTATTATATCATCACCACTATCAGAAAACATCATATTATTACAAACCATTGGGTTATGATAACCTTGTGTTGGACTAAAATCATGTAATCCAAATTCTTTAAATTGAGTATTTACAATATGTTGCCCTATCCCTGCTTTTACTAAATCATTAGTAGAGTCTACTGTTAATAAAGCATTACTATCAGTATCTCTAATAGATAGAGTAGTAGTGTTATCAGCACTAGGAATTATCCTTGCATGTTGATTTGATAGCCCTAAAGCAGTTACATCTCCATCTCCACAAGTAATTGTTTTAATACTTGTGGATATTCCTGTGTTAGAATTATCAGTATGTAATATATCTTTATAAACTTCGCTAATTTTTTTATCTGTAAAACTTGCCATTATTTTCCTTTATCTTTCTTACTTTCTTCGGCTTTTCTTTTTTGCTCTGTAACAAATTCAATAGCACCTGAGCATTTAATAAATGCTGTTTCTATTTTTTTTAAATGTTCCTTTAAGCTTTCTAACTCTTTATCATAATCCATAGATTATAATCTCCTTGTTTATTAAAAATTTGCTCCAAAAAACACAGAATTTTCTTGTTCTGTTATTACTAGCTTAGGGTCTTTACTTGTACCTGATTGTGCATCTTGATAAAACTGCACTCTATAAAATGCTTCTGAGGGTTCTATATCTAAATAGTCATAATCATGTCCTATTAAAACACATCTAAACGAATCATTAGCAATAATATCAGCTTTAGCAGCATCAGTCAATGCTATTTCATTATACCCACTTGTACTCCAAGTAGTTATTTCAGTTGAATAAGGTTCAATCCCTAAAACAGCCATTGTTCCTCCTCCACTTCCATCACTATTGCCCAATTCAGTAGAAACATCTGCAATATTATTAAAATCTGCTGTAACAACAGGGCTATGTTGAAGCCCTTTCATTAATATAACATCAAGAGTATCTGAGGTATTCCCATATATATTTAGAGTGGCAGAGCTTATCGTTTTATTTATGCTTGATGTATCAAATTCTAAAAAATATCTCCCAATTTGATAAGTATCACCACCTCTACCTGATGTATGCGAATCTTGTATATAATAACTAGATGTTACATTTAAAGTACCACTAGATGAATTTCTAATATTAGCCCAAGTATCAGCAGCAAATTTATATATAACTCCATCTTGGTCAGGATAAATAGTCGTAGCCATTATAACTCAACCTTTGGCATATAATAATCAGATACTATCCCTGTGTAATTATTCTCATCAGGAGTTACAGATATTTGCTCATAACTAACTGAATCAAATAAATAAGGATTATATTCTTCCTCATTGTTGTTCCAATAAGTTATATTGCCACCTAATTTAATCTTAGACAATGCAAACGTTTTAAACTCTGACAAACTATCATCTCCAAACGTATCAAGGAATATACCATCATAAGTAGATAATCCACTTACAGATACCCAATCACCTTCAACAATTGTAACATTTGATTTACCATTTGCCCAAACTTTTAATTTTTCAATAATCTGTGGGTGTATTTCAACTATTGTGTGAGAATTTACACCCTGTGCTTGTATATAATTTGCACAAATTCCCATACCAAATCCTATCTCTAATATATCACCTTTATTGTGACATATAAAATCTGCTGACTTTTCCATAACAGAAGATTCCCAATCCATCATAACTTCTATACCTGTTTCATCTACTATTTTGTTATCAAAAAACTCTAAAGTATTATCTTTAAATGCCATTAGAAATTATATGTATAAGTCCCATAAGCTATTTCATTATCAGCATCCCAATAAAAACTTGCAATATCTGCCTTATCTGCTGTTTCTGTATTAGATGGGCGAGTTCCTCCTGCCCATAATACTAAACCACTATTACCTGCCCCTGCATTGCCTGCTGCATCTTTTGTTTTCCAATTTGTTATAGTCCTTCCTCCTGTACCATCTTGAAGCAACACACATACAAAATTACCTGAAACAAGAGGGAATTGAAAATGAATATCAGTTACATTATTTGTTAATGTTAATTTCTGTTTATTACTATGTCTAAAATCAACCTCTGTATCTGTTGCATCAAATGTAGGCTCTATTTGTGTAAAACCTGCACATGCTGTATTAAAATCAACTGAATTTCCATCTGTTCCATTTTCAGTAAGCCGAATCATTAAATCCCCACCTGTATAAACATCTAATACATCAGTTGAGGATTCACTTATATAAGTATTTCCTTGAGTACCACCAACAACTGAATCAAAATAAACTCCTTGTGTTGTTTCCAACCATATAGAACAATCGTCAAATCCAACAACAGGAGCTTCAGGTGCAAGTATAATATTAGCTGCTTGAGTACCTGCATTGCCATCACTATTGCTAATTGTTAAATGCCCATTGGAATCAATAGCTAATTTAAAATGACATTCTTCTAATCCGGCAGCAGATAGAACCTTTATAAAAGGGGAATTGCTAGTTGAAGCATCAAAAGTAAATTTGCTAGCACCACCACCGGCTTTAATAAAAACATTATCCCCATCAGCATCTAAAGTAATATCATCACTAGAATCAAATGTCAAAGCACCTGATATAATAGTGTCTATACTGTCAATAGTTAAATCACCATCAGAATAAGTTACATCAGATAATTCATTTAATTCTGTTGCACCTGCATCAGTACCTGTTTGAACAGATGCCCCATCTACTGTTATAGTTGAGGCATCAATTGTTCCTCTTACTTTTAATTCAGATTCAGAAAGCTCAAGTATAGTATTCTTGCTGTCTACCTTTATTGGCTTTAAATCATTGTCCAAATTAGAGTCATCACCTAAAGTTATGGGGTTATTTCTTTTAGGCTCATACTTTCTATCTAATTTTGGACTTCTTAACATTAATTACCTTTTATCTTATCCACTATTGGCTTTAATACCATATCCCATATTAAATCATCTTTTTTAGATGGACTTAATTTAATTGCTTTTTCTAATACATAAAGTGCTAATAAGCACCATTCCCAATTGCTTGTTAAAAATGAAAACATGTTATTTCTCCTTTTTTTCTAATTTTTTTAATCGTTTAATTATATCTTTCTTATCCTTTTCCCCAAATATAGGAGGATGAGAATCTCTATTTAATATAGCGACTTCTTTTTCAAGTTCCTCTATATATTTTCCTTGCTTTGATATTGTTTTTTGAACAACTCTCATTTGCTTGTCAAGCTCATTGTCTTGCTCAACATACTTTTGTAACTTATTAATCCTATGTTTTTCAGCTACCTTCTTTAGGACAACTCCAATAAGTTTCTTAGCTATTAGACCTTGTAACATTTAAAACCTCCAATTAAGCCCCGTAGTTACACTATATTCTTCCCTTTTGTAATTACTTGACTTAGTACCCTCAATAAATACCCCAATATGCTCACTTAGTTGAGTGCCCAATTGCAAGCCCAAGTCATATTGCATTTCATCTCCTTCGTAAGCCTTATCTGTTAAACCAACAGATTTAGGAAAGAGATTTACCCATGTGTGTGAATAAAATTTTTCTGTGCCCAATAATAAATCAATACCAATAACAATACTAGCTTCTGCTTGCCATTCTTTTTCTTTATTATCTTCATTATAACGACCTATAATATTCGGTAAATGATATTGTATAAATTCTGAATCAGAATATGCAACTGCATTGGAGTCAGGGTCTTCCCAATAATAATCAGCTCCTTCATAATACATAGTCCAATACCCATCCAATGTTTCAGGGTCTGTTTCAATCCATATCCAATAGTTATCAATTTCACCATTTTCATTCAAATCATTTGTAGGAACTAAATAGTCTTCATATCCATACTCATAAGCTAACTCCCACCAAGGATTTTCGTAATCATTATAAGCAGGGTGTCCGTATACGGGATGAGCTCTAATAGCACCACCCACAGTAAAATCAATTTTATTAAGATTAAGCCTAAACCTCGCATCATAGTCAAATATTTCCAAATCTCTACTTTCTTTGTTTATATATTTTGTTTTAGTTACAAACCAATTGCTTGACCATTTTAGCCAAACTTCTGAATCAATATATTCATGCCCTTGGTTTCTAACAGAACTAGCAGAAAATAAATATTCCCATCCATTAACTGCTCCTACGATTGCTTTATCTGAAAACTGTTCTTCACTTCCTTTATAAAATCTTTTTCTTGATTGATAATCAAATAATGCTATTTTTCTTAAACCTACTGTATACTTATAATCATCTTCTATGTTTAAACCTCCATTTACATAGGGCGTACCCATTGAAACAGAGCCATAAAAAGTTGAGTTATCAAAAAACCCACTATAAACAAAACTGCTAATCGCAACCAAATAACATATAATTCTTTCATAAGACATTACTTTTTTCTCCTTTTCTTGGAGGCATAATAAGCTCTTACCTGTTTTTTAGACTTCTTTTTACCTGAAGGGCTTTTATACCCACCTTTTGTTTTTTTATAAGGCATTAGAATCTTCCTTTAGAACTTTTTTCTACTTTAGTCAATCTTTCTTCAAACGCACTTATCTTTGCTGATAATGCATCTATTTTATCTTTACATTCATCTATACCTGATAAATCAATTTCAGGCATATCTGTTTTTTTGTTTTTTAATTTACTTAATTCTGATTTTATATAAGTTAAATCACTAGCCAATGGAGATAGAGTAGTATTTAATTGTTTTAGCTCTTTAAAGGTTTCATCATATTCTTCTAGTTTGTATGATATAATTTTCAAATCTCCCATAGATTTTATATTTGCAATTTCATCTGCATTATCTTCTACTTGCCCTGTAATACTAAAATACAACCCACAAGCAGACACAATCACCACTCCAATAGTTACTATAAATTTTAAATCAAATGTGAACTTGCTTCCTTCACCTATTTCTGTTGGCATAGATTTTACCTCTTTTATTTCTTCTTTTTTAGATTCTATAGTTTGGTCATTTAAAGCTTCAGTAACTTCATTTATATCTACATAACCAAGTTCTATTAATATTTTACCTAATGGCACAGACCTATCATAATTAATTGCCTCTTGAGATTGTTTAACTAAAGCTGAGTGAAGTTGTTTTTTATTAATATAACCTTTAAATAAAAGTAAATCACCTATTTTCATCCTTCAATTAACTCTCCCCATAAGCTAGTCTTACCATTTATAATCTGTATAATATGAACTGTAAACAATCCATTTTTAAAGAAATCAACTATAGCAAAAGCATGTGCCCAATTAGTCCTTCTATTTTGCAACCATTCATTTTTATCTGCTTTCATATCTTTTAAACACCCAATAGACCAAGCTGATTTAGCACCATCCATGTGAGTTGCAGACATTTGTTGTAAATCATGCCAATGACCATACATAACATTACATCCTAATTTTCTTAAATGGTTAGCAGTATGATATTGACCTCCATACTGATGACCATGATAGAAATACAGTTTTCCTATTTTAAGATGTTTTCCAAAAGAATAATAACTATATCCTCTTTCTTGTAATTTTACTGCATTATTAAAAGTAAACTTACCTACGTAAGGATAGCTTTCAACAAACATATTAAGCCAATTATCGTGATTTCCTTCAGTTAAATACTTTTCTTTACAGTTAGCTTTATCTAAGGCTTCATCAATTATATCCATCCCATTATTAACATCTTTAACATCTTTTTCTAAAGTAGGTAAGATGTATTCTAAGGGAGGCTTCTTTTTTCTTTTCCATTTCCAATGTGAAAATGATTCCCATTCACCAACATCACCTAAATCTATATATATATCAGGTTTAACTATTTCAATTGCTTTACATAATACATTTATAGACTTTACATCATGTAAAGGAAAATGCTTATCAGGGGTTACGATTGCTCTTTTAATTACACCCCTATCCTTAAAAGCCATAGATTTTCCTTGTATTTTTGATATTAATTTAGTATAGAAAAGTGAAATTTCCTAATCTGTGGCTACAGCTCTAAGTGCTTCACTTAGCTCTTTAGCCCTATTAGGAGTTTGCTTTGCCCAAAGAGAATCAAGCATTTCCATAGAGGCTTCTTCATATTGCTCTGTTTCTAACAGATATATTGTTTTTTTGAATTTTGAGAACCCTGATAAGCCAATCTGATAGCACATATTAACTACTACAGATTTAGCTATATCATCTATATCTTTAAACCAAGGAAAGGCTATTAGTATGCGTTCTAATAGCTTGTGAAGTTTTTGCATTAGAATTAAATCTGCTATATGTTTATCTAAAACTAAATCCTTTACAGCAAATCCATATCCTATAGTATCATAACCTTCAGTACATTGATAGACAGTAGAACGAAAACCCTCATGTCTTTTAATATCATTTAAAATACCCACAAGTTCATTGGGGATTGGTTTATCCATTTTTAATCTTCAAACCCAAAATATATATCCATTAAACCTGTAGCTAAACTATCAAAAGTTGTAGGGTCTGCTCTCCATATACCACCCACATAAAGAGAAGTAGAATTTACCCTTGGAGACATAACAAGACCTATATTACTATTTGTAGACATCCTTGCAGTAAGCAAGTCTCCCTCTGTGTAAGTTGGATTATAATGACCACATATTTCTACTGCCGCAGCTTCAGCTTGGGTTATATCTACTGCTGCACTACCTGTTCCGGAACCATCTACTAGACCTTGTGCTGCTGTAGGAGCAGTTCCGTCTGCATCCCCACCTCTACAAAAAACAAATTCTATAGCTTCAGCAAAATCATAACCATCTAAAATAAATATGCTTTGTAAAGTTGATGCTCGCCCTTTGCTTGAAAAAGCATTTGGAATTTCAGTCCACTCAAAAGCCACATCATTATCAGCATTATCATCTGCAGTAAAAGTTGGCTGAACTTTAATAACTCTTTTTGATATTGAAACTAAAGGAGCACTCATTATTTGCCTCCCTTAGCCTTTTTAGCTTTAGGCTTAGGCTTGTCTTTCTCTGTCCAACCCATTGCTTTTGCTGATTCTACGTCAGCATCTCTAAAAATTTTAATTTGCCCTTTTCTATTAGGGTTTTCCATTTTAACCATTAAATCTTCTCCTTAATTAAGTATAGGGGGCATAAAGCCCCCATATACTATTATTATTAAACTACTATTACTCTTACGAAGCAGGGCTTGTAAGACAGAAAACTTTTTGGTTTCCTGCAGTTCCACTACCTGTAATAGTACATCCATATACACTATCTGCAACAAATCTTGTAGATAATGATGGTAGATGATAGTCACTTTGCACTCTTGCTTTCATTCCTGAAGAATAAGCAATATGCATAGCATCTTTATGAATTAAATATCCACAAAGTAATTCACTTTCATCTGTTATACTGTTACTACTAAAGTTACCAATAGGTGTAGCAGATTGTGCTTGTGTAGAACCGCCTGCATTATATTGTTGAAAATTACTTGTAACAACAACATTTACTCCTGCTAGTTTTCCTGCATATCCTGTAACAAATGGGACTTGGCTTGCTCCTGCTGAACCAAAGCCTGAACCAACGCCTTCGTATTTAGCAAAATCAGCCAACTTGAATAAACTTCCATAACATTTAGGCACTAATACCATTGTCCAATCTTCAATATTAGAATCGTTGGTATATATTGCTTCTATCATACTAGCAACGCCTGTAGTTGTTATGTCATAAGAATCATGAGAACCACTTGCTAATAAAATAAGATTGCCTGCTCCATTACCATCATCTGTACCATTTGCATAATTATATCCAACATGTTCAAGTAATTTTACGCCAACATAAGCATCTATTTTTTTTGCTAAAGCATAGCCAAGTTTTTGAGTATAAAGATTCATAACATCATAACTTGCTTGAACTTTTGCAACATCTGTGATAGCGATTGCACTATGGATACCTTGATTAATATCTAAAGTGTATTCGCCTTCAGCAGCAGTTGAATCGTCAAATGCTAGGTTAGAGTCTATTAATGTTTCAACAGCTACAGTTCCACCACCATAGGTGTCACTTGCTGTTACTTCTGTATGTTTTGGTAAATGGATTCTATCTCCACCACCTGCAACCATTGCAGATTGGTCGGTTGCTAATTTTGCGAATACAAGGTTTTTTTCCATGTAATCCATTATTGATGCTCCCCAAACTTCAGGTATGAAGTTCTGAAGCGTTGCATCTACGCCTGAGTCTTGAAGACCACCTGCTAATGCAACAGCGTTTGTTGGTGCTAAAGCCATTTCAGCTCCTTAATTATTTATCTCTCTTTCAACTGCTCCTAAGAGCCTTCATTTTGAGAGTAATACTCTACCTATTTGCCTGATTAGCTTTATGAGTATAATACGCCCTTCTTTCTTGGTCTGTCATATCAGCCCAAGGTTTGTCAGGTACATTATTTTTGCTTGAACCCATAAGCTCAGGTGCATTAGGTTTAGTATCGTTAATTTTATTAGTTATGTATATTAAATCGACTAAATCCAATTTAGACAATCTAGCTCTTTCTTCCTCAGGATGCTTTTCCAATAAAGAAGCTGTTGTAGCTTCTACATGGCTATCCCAATTTGCAGCCTTAACCTTTGATGTTTCGTGTTCAGAAGCCTCATTTTCATATAAGGTTTTATATTCTTCCTTCGATTCAAGTCTAGCTTTTTCTGCTCTAGCATTGCTTTTTTCAAGCTTTGCTAATCTTGTTTCTGCATCTTGAGCTCTTTTTCTATACTTTTTGCTTTCTGCAATATACTGCTCATTAGAGCTATCTTGAGTAGTTTCTGTAGCAGGACTTTCACTAACTGTTTCAGTTACTGCTTGTGTTTTATCTTCGGACATACTGTCCTCCTTTTTATATTTAAAGTATTGATATTATGCTTATTTTTGCATAATACTAATAGATAACTTAAATTAAGTTTAGAAATTATGCAAATTTTTGAAAGATTCAACAAAAGAATATAAACAAAAGTGGTTTGACTACATGGAGTATAAACCCCATTATGGTCAAAGTAAACTGCATTTTCCTGAGAAAGAAACAGCAAGGTTTTTTGTCATGGTGTGTGGAAGAAGATTTGGTAAGACTACTGCATCTGCAATGGAAGCTACATTTTATGCATCTCAACCTAATAAGAAAATATGGCTTGTTGGATTGTCTTATGATAAAGCTGACTTAATGTTTAGAGAAATATGGCAAAAAATGGTTGTTGGTCATGCTAATGATATAGATAGAGCTTCTGAGAAAGAAAGACATATAAGATTTAAATGGGGAACTACAGTAGAAGCAAAGTCTGCTGATAACCCCGACTCTTTGGTTGGAGAAGGTTTAGACTTACTTATAATAGACGAAGCAGCTAAAGTTAAAAGAAAAATTTGGGATATGTATTTATCTCCAACTTTGTCAGATAGAAAAGGTAAAGGAATATTCATTACAACTCCTGAGGGGTTCAATTGGATATACGACCTATATTTGTTAGGGCAGGAAGATGATTTATGGGAATCTCATCAAGCTCCATCATGGGATAACCATTTTGCCTTTCCTAATGGGAAGAACGATAACTTTCTCCTTGAAAGAAAGAGAAATATGGACAAAGTAGTATATGAGCAAGAGTATGGAGCTAAATTTACTTCTTTTTCAGGTAGCGTTTATCCTTTTGAGAGGGAATTAGATGTAGGGCATTACCCTTATAATCCGAACTTCCCTACTTTTTGTTCTATTGACTTTGGATATAGGATGCCTGCCGTAGGGTGGTTTCAAACTCATAGAGTAGGTGGTATTTGGCATATAAACATGATAGATGAAATAATACATAAGAAAAATGTTAAGACAGACGAACTAGCTTTAAAAATTAAGGAAAAACCTTATAATGTCCTTAAATATTTTGGCGACCCTGCAGGTATGCAAGCCCAAGGTCAATCAGGGCTTGGAGATATTGAGATTTTTAGAAGAAATGGGATAATAATTAACACTAAAAGAGATAAAACATCAAAGAGTATAGCATCAGGAGTGTCCCATGTTAGAAGCTATATAGAAAATGCTCAAGGGGAAAGACATTTTCATATAAATAAAAAATGCACAGGGATAATGATGGATTTAGAGAATTATCGTTATCCTGAGCAAAAAGAAGGTGCAGACTTAAAACCTGACCCCCTTAAAGATGGTTTTCACGACCATGGATGTGATATGATACGATATTTTTTTATAAACAGATTTCCAATTAAACAACGAGAATTTAAAGTGAGGACAAGATGATATATGATTCAAGAATGACAGCAGAAGAAATAATTAAAAAATCTATAGAAAACGCCAAATTAATAACACAAAAAGCAAGAAGAAATTGGGTCAGGAGGATGCTTAATTATTATGGTGGCAATGATACAAAACAATATATAAAAAATTACTTTACTGCTAGTGCCTTCCAAGAGATTCCTTCTTATAATGCTAATTTTACTAGAAGGTTTATTAATAAAATGAGTAGAATATATACAGTAGGTGCTAATCGTAATGTAAATAAACAATATGACCAACTTACTATCAAAAAAGATGCTAGAATGAAGCATGTTGAAAGAATGACTCGTTTAATGGGAACGGTAGCAACTCAAATCATATACAAAGAACACAATGGGTATCCTTATTTTGATTATAGACCTATATATTACTTTGATGTCTATTTATCTGACCCATATACACCTTCTTCTATTATGTACCCCCTATTAATGCAACCTGATGATGTTTCTTATATTGAAAAATGCGAGTGGGCTTATTGGGATGAGTCAATTTATGCTCATTATGACGAAGATGGTAATATAATTGAAGAATATGAGCATGGATATGGTGTATTACCTTTTGTGTTCACTCATAGAGAAGAACAGATTGATGAATTTTTTGTCGACGGGGCAAACGACATAGTTGACTGTAATGAGCAAGTAAATATAGCAATGACTGAAATGCAACTTGGTTTAAGATTTCAAATGTTCGGACAGCCCTTCATGACAGGCGTTGATAGTGACAAAAGGATAGAAAGAGCAGGTTCAGACCAAATAATTGACCTTCCTGAAGGTGCAACCTTTGGAATTGTATCTCCTGCAGGTAATATTGAGTCAGTTATAGAAAATATTAAGTTTCAAGTGGACTTAGTAGCACAAAACAACCACTTATATGTGCAATTTGCCCAAGATGGAGGAGAAACTCCTTCAGGGATTGCCTTAAAAATCAAAGATTTGGAAAGATTTGAAGATTATCAAGACGATTTAGAGCTTTGGCGTATGTATGAGCATGAATTATATTATATTGAAAAAGAAATTGCTGCTTATAACAACATAAAGCTTCCTGATAAGTTAAAATTAGACTTTAATGAGCCTGAATATCCAAAAACAGTTCAAGACCAAATATCTTTGGATGAACATAGGCTTAATCACAACATGATAAACGAAGTAGACCTTTTAATGGAATACAATCAAGACTTAACAATAAAAGAAGCGGAGAAAATAATTGCCAAAAACAAAGAACAAACAGAAAAACTCTCAATATTTGATAAAGTTCGTCAACAATCTGAAAAAGCTTCAGGACTTCAAGGTGGAATTCAAGAAGGAGCAAATACAGGAAGTAATACTGAACCCGAGGAAGTGGGCGGAGAAGATAGCAGAGTCTGAAATAGTAAACAACTTAGACAAGTATAAAGAAGCAAAAAAATTAGGCGAAAAGTTCGCAAAGGAGATTACCAATGGAAATGGTGACTAGCATTAATTTTGATTTTGACTTTTTAAGTAATCAAATTAAAAAAATTACAAATGAATTTCTTGAAGAAAACTTAGAAGATGCTGAAAAGCAATTAAAAAAGAATATTAAAAATTTTAAAGGAACTCCAATCTCTGAAGCAAATAAAGATGTAAGAATTTTAAGGAACAGAACTACTTTTAAACCTTTAATTGACTCAGGAAAGTTATTAAAATCAATTAAAAAAACAAAAAAAGGAATATCTTTTAAAGAATATGGTTTATATCAAGATGAAGGTTATACAATCAAAAGTAAACATGGTTTTTATGCTCCCTCAAATAAATCAGGGATAAGAAAAAAATTATTTAAGGTAGGTGGGAAAAAAGTTCCTGCTAGACCTTGGATTTATTATAATCCAAGTAAAAAAGCTTACAATTTATTTTTTAATAAAATGATGAAAAAACTTAGAACAGTAAAAAGAGTTGTTTCAAGTAAAAAATTAAGTTTTTAAGGAGAACAAATGGCAGAGGAGAGCATAGATGAAATTATTGAAGAAAATCAGGAAAATCTTGAAGAAGAAGACGAAAACACAATATTGTGGGCGACTCTCGGAATCGGATTTGCGATTGATGTATTTGTTTCTAGAGTTGAACAACAAATTAATATCTTTAGACAAGCAGGCATCTCAGATATTGGAATCGTTGAATCCCTCGGAAGAGACTTGCAAGACAGAGGTAGAATCTTCGGAGAATATAGCAATTCCATTAGACGAGGAATCGTATCAGGCATTATGCAAGGCTCTAGGCTTGGACAAGATAGAGTTTATGGGAATCAGCTAATGCAATGGGTTTCTGTTGGGAGTCCTAAGATATGTGATGACTGTAATGGTAGGATTGGTCAAATATCAACATATCAAGATTGGATTTCTGCAGGATTACCTGCTACAGGTTGGAGTGTATGTAGAGAATTTTGTTATTGCCAACTTATTCCTGATGGAGTTGAAATAGACACTAGGATTGAGATTCAGCCTTAACTATTTTTGCTTCCCAATCTTTTCTTTGTGCAGGAGTAGGTCTTCTGTTTTTTAAAGGCTCTACTCCAACAGCTTTAGCTCTCTTCCTCCACTCATACCACTCTTTTTGCTTATTATTTCTATCTAAACGTTTTTCTTCTTTTTTTATAGCCTTCCTCATATCCCTTTTTTCATTCCTAACCCTAACATCTTGATTTTCTTTATTCCTAGGAGGGAGTTCTTTATATTCAACGTCTAAAGATTCCGCAGCATCAATTATATCATCATCATTTACAACCTCAGCATCAGGGACTTGCTTTAAAAACTTTTCAAAAGGACTGTCAACTGTTATATTTATATTCTTTACTAATTTTCCACTATGCTCTAATACTAATCTTCCCGCTTGAACGTTTCCTGCTTGAGCTTCACGCACCATAGCATTTAAAACAGAAGGTAGTTGAGAACCAAACTCAATCATATACCTATCATAACACGCATCAATGAAATTAGGGTCTTTCATCCACTTACTTACCAAGCTTTCACTAACTTTAAGCTGTAAAGCCAACTCTTTGATAGTAATTCCCGGATTTAATGCCTTTTTTTCAATAGCGAGAACCTTATACGGCTCTTTCTTTAGTTCAGTTATCTTATTCACTTGACTTTCTCATGTTTTTGTCTTTAAATTACCATTACTATGTATCTAATATAAAGTATTTAAAACTTTATGTCAAACTTTTATAAATATACACCTTTTATAAAACTTAAAATACACTTTTCACGAGGGATATGACCTGCCAACCTGTTTTCCATTTCATACCCCTTTGTACCCTAGTTTAATCATTTTAGGACTTCATAAAATAAAAAAGTGCAACGTAGATGCCCATTGATACCATATTAACAGCTATTATTATTGCAATATCAAGCTATATAAAGTATTACTTTAAGCGTTGTTACATTTGAATTATTTTAAAAAGTAAGGCATTTCTTTTCACGTCAGACATCTCAAAATAAATCCTTGTAAGTACCTTATTTATATGACTTATTAACATTTAGTACACATTTAAAAAGACTTTCACGTCAAGACCTTATTATTTAAGGTAAATTCCAATCAAATTAAATTGTAACAGTATGTAACACTACGACAAACACCCTTTAAGCATAGCCTTAATATTTAAAGTAAGTACTATATTTAATTATCTTAATTAGGTACTTATATATATTTATTACTATATTATGTCAATCGTAATTGACAATTAATGAAAGGGTTAACCATGATATATCAATCAAACTGTAAACAATATAAGTATATACTACATGTAGAAAATAAGACAGATAAACAGATAGACTCACTATTTAGTGACACTATGCAAAATAATCTATCTATAAGTAACCAATTTATAGTTATTAATCATGTTCCAAGTAATAGAGTAACATCTATTGCTATTAACCGTATCTACCATAGTAATAAATGTTACTCCAACGGTAACGTCAGAACTAAAAACTCATTCCAAGTAATGTTACAAAATATGCTATCTAATATGAATAAACTTGACCATGCAATGGTATTTGCTAAAGCATGGATAGGT
>VTLG01011119.1_pt1 | contig 36285 bp, 61 predicted proteins | sample 4694571 | NCBI WGS metagenome assembly VTLG01 (sample SAMN12604809, study PRJNA352737) | marine metagenome | biome: ENVO:00000447; feature: ENVO:00000209|ENVO:00000569|ENVO:01000036; material: ENVO:00002151; isolation source: viral sequences binned using virsorter ...
GTTTGTATAATTTTTTTACTTTTTCTTTAATTTGTTTTGTTTCGACTTTAGGTAAATCATAATCAGGTAATTCGTATTTAGTTTTATTAATAATTCCTGTTTTATTTTTATCTTCAAAAGAATCCCAATTGTTGCTTTCAGAATCTAAATCCCATAATTGATCTTTCCATTTTGGATCAGTTTCCTCTATGATGCAATTTATTTTTTTTGCATTTTTATCAGAAACTATGATTTTATTAATTTTAAAAGAACCTTTATATGTAAATATTAAACCTGATTCTAAAGGTATATTGTTAAAAGTAAAAATTAATATAGTATTTTCATTACCTTGTAAAAACCAACCTTGTGGTAAATTAGGTGTTATTTTTGCTTTACCTTTGAAATGTATTTGTATACCCATAATACCAACATCAGCATTGATAAAACATTCGCCATTATTAGATATTATATTTGCTTTTCCATCTGAAATTCTTTTTATTTTATTTAATTCTCTTACACCCATTAGTTTGTTCCTAATATTACCTGTACTAAAGTTACTATATCTAAAATATTAACAATACCATCTTCAGTTAAATCTGCTGCAATAAGTTGATTATCGTCTAATTCTGCCTGTCCTAATATATACTGAACAAGATTTACTACATCTAGTATGTTGACAACCTGATCTCCTGTTAAGTCGCCAAGAGTAATTCCTGGTTGATAAATGAAATCAACATATTTAACTCCTGATTCTGATCCATTTCCAATCAAAAATTCTGCTGTCATTACAATTTCAAGAGAGCCATCAAATTCATTAATTAATTCTAAATGATTTGAAATTTTGTGAGTAAATGTTGTAAAGCCACCAAAAGAAGTGTCACTATAAACATCTTCTCTATTTATTATACCAGTATCACCATACACAGGCATTGCACCTATACTCCAATTTCCTTGAGGAAAAGTTTTATACTCTTCTTGCCATTCAAATTCTTTCCAATCAAATGTTTGGTTACATGATCTTACCCACATACCTTGACATATAGATGTTTCTACACCAATATCACCCATTAAATTCGTTTCAACTATAGCATTTATAGGTTGTCTACCAACATTATTTATACCTCCATCCCATTGTACATCAAATATAAAGTCTTGTTCTATTTCTGGCTCATAAATATTATTATCGTAAGGATTAGGTATATCAAAAAGACCTAAATCACCATCTTCAAGACCAAAATCACAACGATGCAATTGTACAGCTTCTATGCTTACTTTATTATTAGATTTATTAATATTTTTAATAAAAAAAGATGGAAATATCAATTGTCCATTTTTAACATATTCTGTTGTATAATCATTTCCAAAAGCTAAATTATTTCCAATAAGTTGATCAAATCTAATTGTATCACCTACTTCTAAATAAATATATTTTATTGATAAGTCTAATTTTATAATGAGATGTTGATTACAATACCACATAAGTAATTTTCTCTGTAATTTTCTTGCAGTTACTTCATCTCTAATATACTCACTTTCAAATTCTAATTTACAATCATCTTCAGAAATACCATAATAATTTGTGTTGTATTCATATGTAGGGTAAATTTGTATAGATGACATATCATAAAAGTTGCCATCATTGTTTTTTATTTCATAGCCAGTTTGCTCTAAAAACTCATCTGAACCATAATCTTTTTTATATTTAATATTAATCTGATTTTTAATATCATCTAATTTTGTTAAACTATAAGAATAATTTATTATATCACTATTGTTAATTAGTGTGTCATTATTTTTATCCCAAAATTTTTGTTCTGTGTTTATAAATTTAAATTCACCCTTACTATTAAAAGATGGTATGTAAACAGAAGATTTAAATAAATTTTCTACTACATTTTTTGCTTCTTTTTGTTCATTTAAAGTAAAACTACTTATCCAATCATCGTCAATATCTGTTGATGGCAATTCTATTAATGGAGCAAATGAAAGTTCATTTGTTAATATATCGCTTAATATAAATTGTGGCTTTGTATAAACATTATCGCTACCATCTTTTCTACCTACAACAGAAACAAAAAAATCTTGATTATAAATATCTGTAACCAAACAATCTTGTAAAACATAAACATTTCTTAGTGAAGCCATCGCTGATCCATGAATATTAATAGCATAACCTGTATGTAAATTATTAGGCATTCCAACATTGATACTATCATAAGAAGATGTATCGTTAAAACCTAAAATAATATTATCATAATTATCACCTGCTAATGAATAATCTGTAGTATATCTATGTTCACTAGAATTTTCAAAAAAAGAATGTTCATGATTAGGAACTTGACACTCTGTAACCCAATCTTCTGTATCGTAATTTTTATGCCAATTATTTCTATCTTCATCCATATCACCGAAATTTGTGTTATCTTCTGGAGCATCATTTATTAATTGACGTTCAACCCAAAAACAAATAGGATGATAATATAGCAATTGATAAAATGAAACTCCACCTAAATTATATGTAGTATTTACCTCATTGCTAGGTGTATGATAGTGCATATTATACAATATTTTTGTTACACAAGGGAATGATCCAACATTTTGATTTAACTTTAATCTAGCAAATGCACCAGAATCCCTCAAATAATTATATTGTGAATTAATATGTAGACCACTATTATGATCATTATTTTGAATATAATTAACAGGAAATTTACCTTCATATCCTGATCCTGTCCAATTTGTATCTACATTTGCCCAATGTTCATCACCACTAGCTACATTTGTATTTATTTCTGTAGGTTTCCACCAAGTTTTATCACCATTTTCCCAGTTATCATCATATAAAGGATCTAAATTTGTTTCATCATTATCTAATTCAAGATAATTATCAGTACTACCTTCATAAACTGTTATTTCTCTTGAAACTACATCATGCAAAGAATTTCCAGTATATCCAAAAAATTTATTACATGATCTTGGATAATTAAGATATAAATTTCCATTTGAAAGATTAGATGCAAAATGATTTTTTACATAAAATGACACTTCTTCTATTGGTCTATAAATTCTTGTTGGAACACCTATATTGCCTTTGCCATAAACTTCTTGAGTTTCGCTATCTTCAGCATATTCCTCATATAAAAAAACATTTTCATTTAAATTAATTTTAGCTGAATTAGTAGTTGTAGCATTTTCAAATTCATAAACTATTGTTTCGGCAGGATCTGTGTTTTGTCTTGAGCCAAATTGATGACCTAATTTTTCCATAATAGGTAAATATCCACTAGTAAATACAGAAAGTGATGCATTTTGAGTTAACCATCCCACACCATTTCCTTGATCTCTCAAAAGTGGGTGGTTTTGTCCAGTTATATATGGATTTTGGTAATTTACAGAATTAATTTTATCCCATAAACCAAATATAATTTCTGATGGTTTATCAATTTCTATATCATTGAATGTGTTTATTATTGTAGGACTTTTATCTACATAGCCATACACCATAGGATAAGGTTGTCCTAATTTATCTTCACTATAAGAATCTGCATCTTCTATTAATGTTGAAGGTATTTTTGTTTCTAATTTTTCTTCTGTTAAATCTTCTAATGTTAAATTTACTGAATTTTTAGACTGTGTAAATCTTCTTATAGTTCCTGTGTATATAAGAAGGCAATCTTCTAAATCAGTAATACCATTAGCACAATAATAAATTTCTGTTCTTGAATTTAATATAGATTGTATATCGTCACTAAAAACTAATCCTTTGTATAATGAATTAGATATAGATAGTGAAACACTAGAAATAGTGTATTTACTATTAACAATATCAGCAGAAGATTTTATAGTAGGAATATTTAAAAGTAAAGGTTTATAATTTAATCCACTTATGTTTGTTTCTTTTATAGAAAGATTTAAAGATTCAGTATCACCATCTACAATAGAATCTATACCAACACCAGGATATATTTTGACTATAGGATATAATGAAGTTTTTACACCATTTCCTATAGCTTGTTTTAATTTAGGAGGTAACGTCAACATTAACCGATACCAAAATCGCTACCTCTTCGGACAGCTTCTTTAATTGATTCTGCAAGTTCACCTTCAACAAAATCTTGTGTTAAAACATTTCCTGATACATTTACAGTAACATTCCCTGATCCAGTGCCTTGTTGATTCATATTATTTAAAGTTTCTAATCCTATAGCATTTACTGCTCTTCTACTCATTACAAACTCACCACGTTCTGCTTCTATTAAAGTTCCACCTTGTGAGTGTCTGTTTCCTCCAACATAACCACCATATTCGTATGATCCATAAACACCACCACCACTAGTAGTACTTGTGTTTTGCATTTTAGATAATTGTTGCTCTATTTGCACAACTCTTGCCATACCCATAGCATATTGTGCTGCTGCTGCAATAGTTTTCATTCCAAGTGGTGCTTCTGCTGCTGCACTACTTGCTGCCGATATTGCATCTATAACTGCTGCTATTTGTTGTAATCTCGCAGTTACAAGAGCACTACCTTTAGATGCTTCATTTAAACTAGCAAACCCATTAGCAAGTTGTGAGTATATTTTCATTTTATCTGTAGCAGTCTTGCTTAGTACTATAAATCTCATTCTTTCATTTGCAGCTTCACTTTTTTGTTGAGCCTCCAGATCAGCAAGAGCATCTTTTTTAGCCTCTATACCTGCTAAAAGAACTGCATCTTTGTCTTTTACAGCCTCAGCTTCTGCTATTTCTAAGTTTATTCTATCTATCTTTTGTTGTAATTCTTGGCTTCCTGCACTTATAACAGCATTTAGTAAATCTAAAGACTCTTGTTGTTGTTGTTTAAATAGTTTTTCTACATCTAATAATTCATTTTTAAGCAACAATTCTTTTATGGTTTCATTATTTAGTACTATTTTACCATTTACTGATGCTTGTAATACTGTTACTAAATCTCTATTATTTTTAATTAAACCATCTTCAACTGCTTTTTGTATTCCAGAATTTTGAACAAATTTTCTAAAAAACTGGTCAGAAACTCCTGTAATCTCTTGAAAGTTTCTTTGAAATGCAGCACCTAAAACATCAGGAGAAGTAGCAGCATTATTAATTTGATTTTGTAATTGATCTATATCTTGATTTATATCATCAAGTCTAGATTGTAAATCTTTTTTATCTTGTTCTGTTAATATTTCTTTAAAAACAGATCCAAATATTTGACCTGGACGTGGCATTGTTGATAAAAAAGCAAAACCATCTTTAAGAGTTTGTTCTATAGCATTTTTTGTGTCTATTTCATCTATGGTAAGTGGGAATGAAACAGAACCACCAGTTCCAGATGTTAACGTGTCTATTTGTGTTTGTAAACTGTCTACAAAATCTTTTATTTCACTTTCTAAAGGTTTAAAATTAAATGCATCTACAAGATTGACTTGGAAAGAATTATTTAAAACTCTAAGCAAATCGTTACCTTCTACTAATTTGTTATAAAACTCATCTAATTGTTGATTAGCATTACCTGTGTTAAACTTTTTAAATTTGTCATTAGACTCATCAAGTAGTTTATTAAGTTCATCTTGCTCTTTATTACTTTTTCCAAAAGCTCCAAACAATTCTAAAATTGCTGCTGTTGCTAGACCTAAACCAATAACTAAAGCATATAGACCACCTGTATTAACAACTAAGGCTTTAAAAAATACTCTAGTAGCAGTAGTTAATCCTATTGTTGCTCCTGTTGTTGCTACTAACTTAACATTATAAGCGACTGCTGCAATTGAAGCTGCTCTAAATGCATTTATAACACCTAAAATTGCTCCTGCTCCTTTTAAAATACCTAAAGCTACTGTTAAGCCCACAACTGCATTTATCATAATTCTCATGTGTTTAGTATCTAATGATTCTGCAAAACTAGTCAAACCTCTAATAATAGGTAACAACCCATCTGCTAATGCTTCACCTAATTTTTCTGCAAGGTCACCAGTAGCCATAGATAATTGTTTAACAGAGCTACCTGACAATTGTCCTAATAATTTTGATAAACCACCATATCTTTTTTCTGATTGTTGTACAATAGCATTAATCTTTTCTTGTGTAGTCATACTAGATGAAAGTTCAATTCCATATCTAGATAATGCATTTGTAGAAGTTCCAAAAGATTTAGCAATAATAAGAGCAGCAGAGTTTAGGTCCATTTGTGTACCTTCTGCCAGATCTAAAGTTGCCTGTGTTAATGACTTAGTTTGTTGTATAGTTGCACCATATGCTCCAAATTGTGCCATTACTGCATTTATACTTTCATCACCAAATCTTGTTACTTTTTGAAGTGCACTTGCATATTCTTGTAATTCTTTAGATGCTGCTCTTCCAAAAGTCATTGCTAATCTTGCAACACTTTCTTCCTGTGTCGCAAATGCTTGTATATTTCTTGTAACTGCTGTTGTAACTAAACCAAAAGCAAAAGAGGTAAGTAATAATTTTGATCTCAATGTAGCAAATGAACCTTCAACCAATCTATTTTTTGTTGTAATATCAAAAAGACCAGAAGAGCTTTTTTTCATTTGATTTTGTAAAAATGTATGTGATGAAGCATTTTTACGTATAGAATCGCTTTGTTTGTGTCTAGCAATTATTGCTGCTTTTAATGCATTTAATTCATCTTTTCTTTCTCTATTTTCTTTTTTAATTTCAACTGTATTTGCTCTTCTTGCATCTTTACCTATTACAGTAGATCTAATTTCTTTTTGCTTCTGTCTTTCAACATCAGCTAATGTTTGTGCTTGTATTGATAATTCAGCATTTAAATCACTAAAAGATTTTTGCGACTCTTTGTTACTAGTGGTAGCTTTTTTTGTAGTAGTTGTAAGATTTTTTTGAAGTTTATTTAATTCTTTTAGATGATCTAGGACTCCCTGATCATCCACCCTAAACTTTACTATAACATCATCAGCCATTTATTTTCGCCTTCCTGTTCATCTTATCGTGCAATTGCTTCTCTTTTTTGGCTAAAGCATTTTTAATTATAAAGAAGTATTCAACCCATGTAGCAGGTTGATCTCCATATCCACCTGTGTGTGCAGGTGTTCCTGTTTCAGTACAATATATGTACTTATTTATTAACTTTAAATGTTTAGGCTCTCTAATATGATTATAACATCCAAAAAATGGTATTTGAGATATAACATTTGCAATAGGATCAAACTCTGAACCTTTTTGCTTATTTAAAGTTTTGGTTTCTTTAAGCAATAAATCTATCACTTCCCAAATATCTTCTTTTGACTCAAATACCTTTTCTGGGTAATTGCTACCTATCCTAATAGGCAGAGTAGCCTTATAAGGAAACTCACAATATTGACAGCCTCCACAGCTATCAGACATTACTGTCAGTTCTACTTGGAGGCTTTCTCTTCCCCCACAAGATAAATATTTTGCATTTTAGTAAAAATCTCAATTCTATCTTGTAATGTTAAAGATTTTAAAAATTCATCAGATGTATCACCATCAACACCTATACGAATCCATTTTGTCATTGTAGAATGCATCATTTTAACACCTAGAACTTCTCCATCTTTCGTATAATCGTATTGCACAGCATCAAGCATTTCATCTCTCTCATCTATAGATACATCTTTTAACTTAACTTTCTTTCCAGATTTAAGTTTGAATTCCATTGTCTATTTCCTTATTTTGTTTTTTTATTTTGTTTTTTAGGCTTTTCAAATTTAACATTAGGTTTATCACAATCTCTTCCAACACCTTCTACTTCTTTCCAATTAGAAGGAACTAGATCTTTGTCAGAATCTGCGACTATTCTAAGTTTAGGTGAATTGCCAACTTTATAATATTTCATTTACTCTCCTATGTATTACTATCACCAGTTGCAACAGATAATATTGGGTTTGTTCCATCATCAACAACTTTAGCTTCAAAGTCTACTGATGCAACATCTCCAGATCCAACACTTGCACTAATTAATTTAGCTTTATGAAATAACAAAGAAAATGCTAAGTTATCTGAATCAGCAAAACTAGTATCACTAGCAAAATTAGCATTAGTTGGAACAGTAGTTCCTGTTAATGCTTGATTACTACCTACAAATTGTATGTAAGAGTTTTGGTTTGGATCACGATGTGCTTCAATTAAGTTATCACTAGCTTCATCGTATTTTATAGAACCAGCAAATGTAATATTCATTTCAGGTAAAGCTCTACCTATTACTTCTGGCTCTGCATCACTACCTTGTGCACCAATAAATACAGGTGGAGCATCTATAGTTAATGATAAATTAGTAAAAAATGGTGTATATTTATAAAAGCTACTACCACCAACATCTATCATATTTAAGTGTCTTACAGACATATCAGATAAAAACATTTGTGTTGTAGGAATAGTTGCACTTATAGTTCCCAAATTTCCTTTAGTTGGTTTAAACTGAGTTCTAAATGTAGCAGAATAATCATATCTACCACTTGCAGTACCCATATCACCAGTTATTTGTAAATTACTACAAATACAACCTGCTAATTGGTATGAATCTGATGCTGTAGGTCCTTGAAAATAAAACGATAATGTTTTTTCAAATTGATCAACAGATACTGAATCTGTATGTTTGATATTTGTTCCACCAGAATATCCACTAGTTAAAGTTACTAAACCTACAGGATCTGAAGTTGTAGATGATACTCCTGTTACATTTTCCATAAAAATTAATAAAGATTGTTGGTCTAATCTTCCTGATATAGTAAACTCTGTTACTACACCTTTTGAACTTGAAAACATTTGTCCAAATTCTGCAACTCTTCCAGCTCCAGATCTCATTTCAAATTCTTGATTAGGGCTAAAGGTAGGGAAGGTAATACCTTCTGTATCTAAAGCCATATAATCACCTACTGTGTCATTTTGCTCTCCTACTACAGGACTAGCATTATCTCCATCTTCTGCGACAAAAACCTTAAACTGTCTACCAGAAAAGGTGCTTGAGTTCATTGTGCTCAAATCAGTCATTTTTCTCTCCTTTTAGCATAAGATTTATGCCATTAATTTAGTTATTATTTGTTAATTATCCAAAGTTTCCAACATGGTTACATTGCCATTCCATCTCTACTGTATAAACACCTAAATCATTACTTGTGTTTAAGTTAGTATTCTGTACTCTACAATTTAATGCTGTACTACTATCAGATAAAGTCATTATTATATTATCATGAATCAAAGACTCTATTCTTGATGTGTATCGCAACACATGATCAAGAGTTTTTGTTTTAACCATCTTTTCATCAAAATAGAATATAAATCTTACGTTATACTCTCTTTCTTCAGAGCCTGTTGTATAATCAACTAAACTTGAAGATAAAGGTAAAATTCTTAAATATTGAGTGCCATGCATTTTTTCATAACCTACACAAGTAGGTAAAGCACCCTTAAATTCTGTTTCTACTATACTTTCTAGTTTATCTAAAATCTTTTTGAAATTATTTTCTGGTGTTATAGCCATTAATATATTCTTCCACTTTTTCTAATTCTAGTCATTTTTACTGCTCTTGCTGTTGATACATCAGTATCTTCATATGCACCAAAAACTTCTATTTCCCATTCATTATCTTGTGTAGCCACAGTAGAATCATCAGCACCAGCAAACCTTATTTGTAATCCACCTGCAAGTGGCTGATAATCTCCTGATATAATTTCATCAGTAACCACTTGGTTGTTTTTAAGTTTATCAGAATCTTTAGTATAAACACTATATTTTGCAGTACCTAATACACCACCAGTAGTTATAATTACCTTAATCAAATCATAAGTTCCATTCCATTCGCCTCTTGTGTCAACAGGTCTTATTTTACCATCTGTGTATGTAACATCTCTAACTACACCTTGAGATGAATCTCTTGTTGTTTGCCAAGATAATGCTGCTTTTCCATCATTAATATTATTTATATTCATCATTGCTTCTTCAATAAGAGCATTAGCAAGTTCGCTATTAGGATCATGGCTTTTAATCATAAAATTAGCAGCAATAAGTGCTGTAGTACGAATAATTATGTAATCAAAGTTACCTTCTTTATCTTTCCATGCTTCTTTAGGCATATTAGGATCTAACATACTATCTAGGTATCTACTTGCATCAGTTCTAAATTGTGTTACTACTGTTGTAAAATCTTCACCTGCCTCTACTAAATAATCATTAGGGTCTTGATTGTTAGTTATTAAAAAACATAAGTCTAAATCTGTATCATACACAAAACTTAAAGCATCAGGGTCTGCTGAAGAAGCATCACCCACATCTGCACTTTTATCTATAATTTTATATACACTTGAATCTACAGGGTGATGTTGTGCAGTAGTTCCAAATAAACCTTTATTAGTAGCAGGTGCTGTTACACCAAGAGTATCGCCATCAGTTACTGAAACAATTCTCATATATTCATTATTAATTTTAATAATATCATCTGCTGCAAAAGCACTTGTGTCATCAACATCTATACTTACTGAGCTCGGTGTAATTGCAGTTTTAACTTGTGTAGTTTCAGTTGTGTTGTATGTTATTTTATCAATTTTTGCACCATCAAAGAATAATGTATCTATTAAACCTGTATTATTAGTATAATAAATATCTAATGATGTGTCATAAACATTTTCTAATCCTAAACTCCAACCATATATAGGTTTTTTCCCATCAAAACTATCAAGTTGTGGAAATACTCTTTTTAATTCTTTATGTGTACAATATATTGGTGCTGCCATTACTTACCTCTCATCTTTCTTCTAACAGACTTTGAATAACTTGCTCTTTGTTTACCTGATCTGGTAGCTTTACGTTTTTTTCTATTTTCATATGCTTTTTGTCCAGGTGTTAAACTATCCCTTACAGACTTAGGTAAATATCTACCACGTTTAGATTTAGGTTTCTTTTTATCTCTAGAAGAAACATAATCCCACTTTTGTGATGTCCATTTTTTTAATGACCTCTGTGATTTTTTTAAAGCCATTATTTATAGCCTCCACCTTTAGCTTTATATTGTCTTGCTAACATTTGTGCTTTACGAGCAGACCATTGTCCTGCTCTACCACCTTTACTACCTGCAAGTATTTTTCTAAATAATCTTTTTCTCATAGTAGGTTTAGTATAATTACCTGCTTTATTTACTGTACTTTTTCTTTTTTTTCTTGCCATAATTTACCACTTCTTACACGACCAATACCTAGCCTTTGTTTTAGGTCCAGGATTAGCACAATTATGTCTTGCTCTAAACGATTTACGTCTAGCAGGACTAGATTTTTTAATTCTCATATTAGGATCACCAAAAGTTACTCTTTTAACTCTACTTCCATCCTTAACAAAGACTTGGAACTTTTTTCTTCCATAACTTACTTGACCTTTTCTAATACGACTTGGCTTATTCAAACGAACTGTTTTACCTTTGTATTTAGCCATTTCACTTTTTCTTTCTACGTTTGGTCTTTTTAGTCTTTTTCTTTTTGTTTTTATACATATAACTTGGCATATTTCCTCCTATACAAATCCAAGTATTTCTACTTCTGAATTTAATTTTTGATTTAAAGATCTAGCAGATATGTTTGTTAATACATTTTGTTGATCAGCTGTTTCATTTATACCACCACTATGAGCAGAGTTATAATTTGCAGATGCTTTAAATTCTGCATTTACAGGTCCAACAAAATCTATAGCACCTGTTTGGTAGTTAATAGTACCTGTTGCAGCACCCATAATATTACCTTTACCATCATCGTAAGCAAAAACACTTGTGTTAGGATTTTCTGTATAATTTATTTTATCTCTTAATGTATCGTCAGGTAGTTTAGCTGCTACTGCTGTTTTAACTACTGCTGGGAATCTTGCTATTTGATTGCTACCATCAAATAACTCATCTGTATTAGCAGTACCACTTGTTCCTGCTGTTAATGCTATTGCACTTGCTCTTGTTCTGCTATGTGAGGTAAATCTTAAATCTCCATTTACTATTGCACAAGTGACACCTTTTTCAAATAAGTTTCCTTCTGTATAAAATTGAGTATTAAGTATTGTTTGTATTTTACTTACAACACCATTATTTCCACCAAATTTAGTATTTGAAGCATCAGTTGTAAATGCAACCTCATAAGCACTTCCACCATCTACTGCTATTTTAAAATAGTAAGTAGTAGAAGCAGTTAGTCCAGTTTCTGTATTTGATGTTATTCCAGAAAGTCCAACTTCTTGATAACCAGACTCATAAAACTTCATAGCAAAAGAACCTTTAACTATACCTGTAGGATAAGATGTTGATCTTCCTACACCTAATAAATTATGAGATTTAAACTTACCACTTGAATCAGTTTGGGTATATGTATATTTATTATAATTATGATAAGCATTAAAAAATGGAAAACTTACTGCTGCATCATCTGCATGAGTAGCTGCTGTTGAACCATGAACACCTCTTTTAACTGTCATAAAATTAGTTCCTAATGATCCTTTAGAACCAAAACCCTCAACTTCCATTATTTCATTATCTATACGAATTAAATCTCCTTCAACAAACAAATTAGCAGTACAATCTGCTGCACTTGTATAAGGCTCTAAATAAAGTCTTGTTGTTGCAGCATCAGAAGCAATATCTCCACTTGTGGCAGTATCTACATCTGCTGTGCTGTCACTTGCCAATGAAGAATCTACATCGTAACCTGCACCATCTAAAGTATGAGAATTAGCAGCACTTGCATCTTCTGCATAACCTGCCCACCATTGACTAGGCAAAACTAAATATTCATGAGCTGCTAGTATAGTAGAACATTGTCTTATAGTTGTTGCTGATCCAGGACCTAAATCAACACTATTTGTTTGGTCTACAGTATCACTTTTCCACTCTCTGTATTTAAATTGAATTTCAGCAGGTATATCACTACAGTTTTTAACAACAATAAGTTTCGCACCTCTCATTTTTTGCCCTACAGCACTTAATAATCCTGTAGCTGAACTACCAACTGTAATTAAAGTTGTAAATCCATCACTATTATTTACAACTTGTTTTGTTCTTACTATCTCTGAATATTGATCAGTCATAACCATTTCATAGGAATCACCCATTCCTGTTGTAATTTGTAAATTTGTATCTAATTTTGCCATTTTTTCTCCTATGCTATATGATACTTGACTTGTACCTGAATTGTAATATCGTCTGTATTTGTTTCATTTTCTACTAAACAAGCAATTACTTTACCACTTGTTACACTTGAACTTTGTATTGTCATATCTACTGATTTAATAACATTTCTATCTACATTTGTTGCTTGTCCATCTGCTAGTACTGTACCATTAGTTAAATTACCATCATCACTTGAGCCTGTGTTAACTATGTCAAAACTCATTAAATGCACATTTATAGTACAATCAGTATCTTGGTCTGTTGATACCATAGCCTTACAAGCATCTATTGTCATATTGTATGGTACATTGAATATGCACATTAGTAAGTCATCAGTAGTTGAACCTGCATCTTTGCTTACATTAGGATCTGTGCCTGAGCCATTTGCAACTTCAGGTATTACATTATTACCATATTCTGCACCACCAAATGCAACAAACATATGAGTTCCTGCTCCTGTTGGTACTAACCTATAAGCATTAAATGTTAATAACTGTGTAGTAGCATTAACAAGTGACGAGCCAACTAAAACTGCACTATTTGATGTATCAACTTTTAATATACTCGCACCACCTGATTTTTTAACTTGTAGTGTGCCTGTAGAATCTGCTAAACCTTTAACGTGTAACTGAGAACGAGTTACTGATAAAGAAGATGCTGTACCTTCACCATCTTCTATTTGTGAAATAGTATCTGAAACACCATTTGTTTCATCTGCTACTTTTAATAAACTTTTATATGTATTTGCTGGACTTTTACCTGCTAAACTTCCCATTTATTCTCCTATAATCCTGAACTACTATCTAATATAAATTCTGCTGTAAATACTACATCATTTGCATCATTAGTAGGATCAAATGATATATTAATAATATCTCCTGCACTAAATTGATGAGCGGTACCTGACATTCCACCTGTAAATGCAAACTTATATGATGTATCATCAGCAGACATATCTACTGTTACTGAATCACTTGCTGTTGCATTTGGGTGTTCTGTTCCTGTTGATGATTTATGAAAACCTACAACAGTAGAACCGCAGGCTTCTTCACTTCTAAATACCACTTGGTTTAAATATCCATCATAAGGAGCAACATAAGATATAAATTCATTTGCTCCAAATTGTGAGTTTCTCTCTAAATTATATCCAACAAGTGGTATATAAACTTTTGTGCCTGCTGTATAACTATAATTAAATCCTGCATTTATTAATTGCCTAAATTGTGTTGAACTTGCTATATTACTACCATTTGTGATCTGGACATCATTACCTGCATCATTAGTAAAGTATAAATTATTAGGTGTATCGTTTTTAACCCATATTTGACCTTTACCTGCAGTATCTGCTTGTGCTGATGCTGCTTCTTGTATCTTTATTGGTATTTCAGACCTTAATTCAGCATCTCTTATTTGTATAGTATCTGTATCGTCCATAGCAATATTAATAAAATTACCATCTGAATATATATAATCGTTATTATCAAAAGCACCTAAATGTAAATTTACATCATTACCAAATGCTTTTCTTGCAGTTATAGTTTGGTCAACTGATAAATGTGCAGTATCTGCATCTAAATAAGCACTTGCTATTGCTGTTCCTTGCCATGTTCCTGTTCCAATAGTTCCTACAGTATTTACATTTGCAGAGCCTTGATAACCATCTTTTAATCCATCAGGTGTTACTGCTCTTGACGTATCTGTTCCTGTTGTTGTTTCAGCAGTTGTAGCAAGTTCTACAATACCCTTTGTTGTTGTATTAGCATCACTTACTGAACCTCCTGCATTTGCATCAACATAGGCTTTTACTGATTGTTGTGTAGGTATTTTTGTTGCCGAATTTGACGACATATCATCTTCATCTACAAAACTATCTATTGTTATAGATCCATCAGTAAGATTAGTAAACTCTACATTATCTCCATCAAGTTTTAAAGGTGTATTAGTACCATCTGTAAATTGTAATGAGGTAGTGCTATATTCTCTTTTTATATCAAAATATCCTTGATTATTTTTTAATCTAAGTATTGCATTTTGGTTTGCACTTGCTGCCACATCTACTCTTGCACTTACATTATTTCTAGTATGAAATCTAAATTGTGGTTGTGTTTCTATTGATGTTGCACTAAAATTACCTTCTACTTGTGTATCTTTGGCTTTAAAATTACCTTTGATTTCAACTTCGCCATCAACACTATTATCAGGTGTGGGCGAGGAAACATTTATTATAGATGCTTCCCCACCAACTTTCAAAGGTTGTTTATCATTAGACAAAGGGTAGCCATCACCTAAAGTGACTTCATTAACTAATCTACCTTCTTTTGTCTTTTGATATGGCATTATTTATCTACTCTTAACCCTCTTATAAATCCTCTAACTGCTGATCCTATAAAATTATCTACCAGATCAATAAAGTAAGGCTCTACTGTTTTGTTCCATATATTTTTAGTAAACTTCCATTGCGATAAACCTAAAGTCATACATTTACCTCCCATAAAAGCAAAACCTTCAACCCAACCACAAATTTCTTCATTTGGGATCTTTTTAAGTATATATAAAACTATACCACCACCTGTACCACCTACTAATAAACCTGCATTATTTGCTAAAAAATCTAACATATTATTTCTCCTTTTTTAAAATAATCTCTAACATATCAACTCTATTTTCAAGTTGCTTAACTTTATCGTCTAACTCATTGGGTTCTTCGACATATTTTAGGATTTTGTCTAATTTGAATTGCTTCCTGATCAGGGAGGCTACTGCCTTAATAATCAATTTCTGCACTAACATTTTCCATTTCCATCTATCAACTCACCCCACAACGAAGTTCTGCCATTAATTATCTGTATAATGTGAACTGTAAAAAGTCCACCTTTGTAAAAATCTACTATTGCAAATCCATGTGCCCAGTTAATTGGTCTACCACCAAGCCAAGAATTTGCTTCATCTTTCATATCTTTAAGACATCCGATACTCCATGCAGATTTAGGACCATCTTTATGGGTAACAGACATCTGTTGGAGATCATGCCAATGTCCATACATAATATTGCAACCAAGTTTTCTTAAATGGTTAGCTGTATGGTATTGACCTCCATATAAATGTCCATGATATAAGTATAATTTACCTAACTTTAAATGTTTTCCAAAGGAAATATATTTATATCCTCTTTCCTTTAGATTAACTGCATTAGCAAATTTATACTGTGGTATATAAGGATACTTTTCTACAGCAAAGTTTAACCAGTTATCGTGATTACCTTCTGTAATGTATCTTTCGTGACAATTCGCTTTATCAAGCGACTCATCTACCTGATCCATACCAGCATTTACATCTTTTACGTCTTTCTCAAAATCTTCTATAAGGTATTCTAATGGTGGTGCTTTTTTTCTTTTAAATCTCCATGCACTAAATGAATGCCATTCTCCCACATCACCTAAATCAACATATGCATCTGGCTTAACTATTTCTATAGTTTTTTTAAGGCAGTTTATAGCAGGTTGATCATGTAAAGGGAAATGTTTATCTGGAGTTACTATTACTCTTTTAACAACACCTTTATCTGTCAATTTACACCTTTTACTCTTCTACTTAATTCTTTTGCTCTGTTAGGTGTCTGTCTTGCCCACAGGCTATCTAACATCTCTTCTGATGCTTTTTCAAAATCTTTATCTTTTAAATATGTAATAGTTTTAGCAAATTTAGAAAATCCTGTTACACCTAATTGATAACACATTTCCATAACTACATGTTGTATTTCTTGTGGCATAAAAGGATACCAACCAAACTTATTTCGTACCCTATCTTCTAAATTTTTAATTTTACGTTCAAGTATCATATCACATATATCTTTATCAAGCTCTAAATCTTTAATTGCAAAACCATAGCCTATGGTATCTATACCAAGACTATCTTTATAAACTACACCAACATAACCTTCATGTTCTTTAATGCTATCTATTAAACTCATTTTTTCTTTTTCTTCTTTTTTGCTTTTTTCTTTTCTACTACAACTTCCCAGTCATCACGATCCATCATCATAGAGATTTCTGCTTCTGTAAATTCTCTTACTTCATCGTTTAATCTATTTTTAAATTTCATATAATCTCCATATTGTATAAGGGCGACATTACATCGCCCTTATATATTTTTAAGCTATATCTTATTAATCAAAGATAAATGCTCTTTTTTGTCCAGCATCGCTAGAATTTCTGATTTTACAACCATATACCATATCAGCTACTAGTTTAGTACCTAAATAGTCAATATCATATTCAGCCTGCATTCTTACACCTTGAGAGTATGCAATGTGCATACAAGATTTATGAATACAGTATCCAATTGCTGTTTGGTTATCTGTTCCACCACCTGAGTCCATATCTGTGCTAGCAGTTGTTACATTAGGTGATACTGCAACAGGCATACCATATAAAGTACCTACTACACCTGTATTTGCAAAACCTTGACCTAATGGAGAACCATTAGTAGCATAAGATAATTGTACAAAGTTAGCTAAATCAGCATAAGCACCAGGAGATAAAACTAAATTCCAATTAGTTAAATCTTGATCTTCTGCTAGAATCTGTGTTAACACTAAATCAAACTTAGCAGCAGTTTCTAAAGCACCACTTAAATCGATTGTGTTTATAGCACCACCAGATGCTTTAAACGAATCAAATAGTGCAGCCTCTAAATACTCATCTATTTTTTTTGCTAAAGCATAACCCATCTCTTTAGTATAAATACCAACAAGGTCATAGTTTGATTGTACTTTTAATATATCTTCAATTAAAGTAGCTGAATAGCTGTGCTGATCTATATTTAATGTTAGATCAGTTTGTGCAGCACCATCAGTACCATAAGATATTGCTGATTCAGCAGTTTTAGTGCCTACTGATATTTCATCATATTGTGGTAAGTGTATTACATCGCCACCACCTGCTACGAAACTAGATAAGTCATTTGCATAGTTAGCAAAAACTAATTTTTCTTTCATAGCTAATTCAACTGCTGGTCCCCATACTTCAGGTACAAATATGTCATGCGATTTATTTGTAGCATCGTTTTGACCACCAGTCATTATTTTAGCATTTCCAAAAGCCATTTATTTTCTCCAATCTATTTTTTTAACATCTCTTCATGGTATTGCTTTCGTTCTGTTTCTGTCATTTGAGAATAAGGCTTATCTATTTTAGGAGTGGCAACACGACCTCTCAACTCTCTTGCTGATTCTCTAGGAACATTAACAAATTCATCTACAACAGCCTCCAAAGATGTTAAATCTAAAGTTTTAAATTTATCTCTCTTATCTTCTGGCAGTTTTTCTAATAGCTTAGAATGTCTTTCAGTTTTATAATTTCTTGCCCACTCAGCATCATTTTTGTCGTTTTCCCACAATTCTTTGTACTTTTCCTGTTCAACTAATTGTTTTTGTTGTTCGACTTTTGCTTCTGTGGATATTTTTTCTAACTGAGATTTATATTCTTGCTTTGCAGATCTCTGCTTTTTACTATTTTGAACCTCTGCTAAATAAAGAGATTTATAATCAACATTATCATCTGAATCATGTTGTTCGCCTACTGGCATATTTTCTTGTTCCTGATCTGGAACTATTTGCTCTTCGGACATACTGCCCTCCTATATGTTGTATATTTTCAATTTAAAAACACAATATCTTGCATTTTCCATACATTGTAACTTAACTTATAAAGGTGGAATTATGCAAGATTTAAATAATTATAAGCAAAAATGGTTCGACTATTTAGGTTACAAACCACATGAAGGTCAACGAAAATTGCACTTTCCTGAAAAAAATTCTGCAAGGTTTTTTGTTATGGTGTGTGGGAGGCGATTTGGAAAGACGACTGCGAGTGCTATGGAAGCGACCTTTTTTGCCTCCCAACCCAACAAACGTATATGGCTTGTTGGTCTTTCTTATGATAAAGCCGATTTGATGTTTAGAGAAGTATGGGATAAGATGGTAAAAGGTAGATCCCAAGATATTATAAAGGCTTCAGAAAAAGAAAGATATATAAAATTTAAATGGGATACTGTTGTAGAAGCTAAATCAGCAGACAATCCTGATTCACTTGTAGGTGAAGGTTTAGATTTGCTTATAGTAGATGAAGCAGCTAAAGTAAGACCAAGAATATGGGATATGTATTTATCTCCTACTCTTTCAGATAGAAAAGGTAAAGGTATATTTATATCTACACCTGAAGGATTTAATTGGTTATATGATTTATTTTTGCTTGGTAAAAGTGATGAACTATGGGAATCACACCAAGCACCTTCATGGGATAATCAATATGCTTTTCCTACAGGACAAACAGATCAATTCCTTGTTGAAAGAAAAAGGAATATGTCAAAGGAGCTTTTTGATCAGGAATATGGTGCACAGTTTACATCTTTTGAAGGTAGGGTTTATCCATTTGATAGAAATATTGATGTCGGTTATTATCCTCACAATCCTCATCTTCCTGTTTTTTGTAGTATTGATTTTGGTTATCGTATGCCATCTGTGGGATGGTATCAAACATACAGAGTAAATGGTGAGTGGCATATAAATATGATAGATGAAATAGCACATCAAACAAATATAAAGACAGATGAATTAGCAGAAATGATAAAAGCAAAACGATATAAAGTTTCAAGATATTATGGTGATCCAGCAGGATTACAGGCACAAGGACAGTCAGGTGTTGGTGATATTGAAATATTTAAAAGCAGAGGTATAAATGTTAGAACTATTACAGATAAAGCATCAAGAAGCATATCTGCTGGTATAAATCATGTAAGAAGTTATATAGAAAATGCAAGTGGTAATAGATACCTTCATTTAAACAATAATTGTATAGGTATGGCAGAAGATTTAGAAAGTTATAGATACCCTGAAGCAAAAGATGGGAAAGATTTAAAACCTGAACCAATAAAAGATGGTTATCATGATCATGGATGTGATCAATTAAGATATTTTTTTATAAACCATTTTCCAATTAGAAACAGAGAGATTAAAGTGAGGAAGAGATAATGTATCAAGATATAATTAAGGAAAGTTTAGAAAATTTAAAAGTTTATAATCATAAACAAAGAGAGATGTATGTTAACAAGTTAATTGATTACTATAGTGGCAATAATACAGAATCGTACATTTCACCTATGTTTGACTTAGATGCATTTAGAGAAGTGCCTCCATATCAAGCAAATATTACTAAAAAATTCATAAATAAGATGTCAAGGATATATACAGTAGGTGCAGATAGAAATGTAAGTAATACATATGATAATTTGACGACATTAAAAGATTCTAAAATGAAACATATTGAAAGAATGACAAGATTAGTAGGAACTATAGCACTTAGAGTAAAAATGAATGAAAATGAATCAGGTAACTTTTTTGATTATCAACCAATTTATTATTTTCACCCTTTTTTCAATGATGATCCATTTAATCCTGTGGCTATATCTTATCCTTTAATGCAAAGTGTTGCTGATTCATCTTATAGTGAAAAATCACAGTATATTCATTGGAATGAAGAAGAATATGTTATATTTGATGAAGATGGTAATGTTTTAGAAGAAAATACACACAATTTTGGTACATTACCTTTTGCTTTTATACATAGAGAGCATCAATGTGACGATTTTTATGTAGAAGGTGCAAATGATATAGTTGCAGCTAATGAGCATATCAATATCACTATGACTGAAATGCAACTTGGTTTAAGATTCCAAATGTTTGGACAACCTGTTGTAAGAGGTGGTGACTTAGGTAGTAGACAAAGATTTGGCTCAGATGTTATATTAGAACTACCACAAGAAGCAAATTATGAAATAAAATCTCCTGGAGGTGATATTATTAAAGTTATAGAAAATGTTAAGTTTCAAATGGAACTAGTAGCACAAAACAACCATTTATCTATACAATTTGCACAAGATGGTGGCGAAACACCTAGTGGTATTGCTCTAAAAATTAAAGATTTAGAAAGATTTGAAGATTATCAAGATGATTTGGCTTTATGGACTCAATATGAGCACGAAATATACAAAATTGAAAGAAATATAGCAAGAACATTTAATTTTGGGCTACCTGAAAAATTAAAATTAGACTTTAATGAGCCTAATTATCCTATGACTATACAGGATCAGATAGCACTTGATAACCATAGATTAAATTTAGGACTTATAAATAAAGCAGAATTAATGGTAGAATACAATAAAGATTTAACTATTGAAGAGGCAAGAGCAAAATTAGCCGAAAATGAAGCACCAGATCAGGTACAAGAACAACAAGTAGAAGAACAGGTTGAAAATGAAGATAGAAATCAAGTATAATATAGATTTTGGTAAAGCTGTTGCAGAATTGGAAGAGAAAAAATTAAATGAAAGTGCAAATACACACTTATCTACAAATTTAGCCGATACTTTAAAGACTTTTATAAAAAAGAAAAACAATGGTTTAGCACCATTATCACCTACACAAAAAAATGTTAGATTATTTAATTATGACACTAAAGATGATAGACCTTTATATCTTACAGGTAGATTACATGACAGTATAAAAGGCTCAAAAGAAGGTTTAAAAGGTGTAGATTATATAAATGATCATGGAACAGGCTATAATTGGAGTTGGAGTCATCCTGATAAACAAATGGACAATCCTAGAGTTCCTCCTAGAAATATATTTATAGGCTACACACAAAAAGATGAACGTAAAAATAATGAGGAATTTGGAAAAAAAATCGTTAAATTAATTAACGAAACGATAAGGAAGTAATATGGAAAAGTCCGAAAAAGAGTTAATCGAAATAATCCTCAAAAATTTAATTAATATGCACGAAAAAATTAACATTATAACTGAAGTTATGGTGAAAGAAGTAAATGAAGAAGAGTATAAAAGACAATTTTATAAAGAAGAAGATGCTCTTGTAGAAATAGAAACAGATACCTATAAACAAATGTGTAAATTAATAGGTGAAGGAACAATCCCTTTTATGGGAATTGCATAATGGAGATAAATGGATTTATTACAAATACTGGAACAATTTGGAATACCAGTTGCAATGACAATAGCATTCGGATTTTTTATATGGAAACAAAACCGATTCATACAAGAAACTCTAATGACAGAACTAGACCAAGACTTCAAGAGGTTGGAAGGTATTATTATTAAGCTGATAGATCAGCAAAAGAAAGTACAAATGGAACAAAAGAAGTTAAATGGTATATTCAAAGCACAAGTAGAAATCATCGCAAGACTCTCTGGTAATGGATTAAAAGATAAGTTTTTAAGAATGATGGAACGTGGAGGAATGAACGATGATTGATAAAAAGATTTCAATAGGATCAATACTAACTATATTAACTGCTGCAACTACTGTAGTATATATGCATGGTGCTAACATAACAAAAATAGAAAACATTGAAGAAGAACAAGTTAAAACAGTAAAGAAAATAAACAAAAACGAAGAAGAAATCGTTAATTTAAAGGTTGGTGTTGCTAAAATAGAAGCAAAACTTGATGATAGATTTAATCGTATTGAAGATTTATTGTTTGAACTTAGTGATTAGCCTCTGCCTTAATAATAGACTCTTCCCACTCTTTACGTTGTAATTTAGTAGGTCTTTTAGCCTTTAATGGCTCTATTCCTACTGCTTCTGCCCTTTTCTTCCACTTATACCAGATCTTACGTTTCTCATTACGAGATAGTTTCTTCATCTCTTTCTTAATAACCTTATTAGTCAGTATTTTATCTTGAGTATCACTTATCTTAGGTTTTCTTGGTGGTAATTCAGTATCAATCGGTGCATCTACAAATACATCAGTTATATCACCCTCTATAATTTCTGCCTCTTCTACATTATCTACTTTCTTTAAAAACTTCTCAAAAGGACTATCTATCGTAACATTAACTTGCTTCTGGTACTTACCAAGTGCTTCAAATACAAACTTAGCTGCATTTACACTACCTTCTTTGGCTTCCCTGATCATACTTTTCATAATACTTGGTAGTTCGCCTACTACAAGTTCCTCGTATCTTTCGTATATCTTTGCATTAAATTCTGCATCTTGTTTCCATTTATATACACATGCTGTACTAACACCCATCTGTGAAGCCACATCTTTGGCTGAAATGCCAGGATTATTGGCATACAGTTCTATTGCCATTACTTTGTTCGGTTTTTTGGTTATTTGGGTTATTTTGTCCATATTATAATATAAGTACTATTTGGTACTTTAAAATAGTTTTTTTTTTGGAATTGGGGGTTGGTACTTCTTGTTTCTATTTTTTGTGGAAGGGGATCTGACTATAACTCTCTCGTGCATATCCACCTAACACCACGTTTTAAAATGTGGTTCGCTTTGTGGCTTGGTTTGGTAGTTTAAAAAATATGAGAGAGAGATATATAAGGGCTTTTAAACCATATAATTTTAATAAATTTTATTACTTGTTTTTAGTAGTGTTTTTAGTATTGGTTTTATTGGTTGTTCATATATATAGTAATTTGTTAATTCGGCTCAATATATTCTTTAATAATTTGTCAATAATTCTTTATGTATTCTCGATATAATTTTGTATATTATTAGAAGGACTTTTAGTCTTTTTAATAGTTACTAAATAATAAGGAGTTTTAAAAATGAATAAAAAAAATAATAATCTATTTGTTAAGGTGTTAAGAGTGTATGTTTTTGTGGCTTTTAATATCTTTGGAATTTCTGCAATAATTCAATTAGTAAGATTTTGTTTGAATTGGATTGGGGGCTTCAATGTTTAAAGAATCATTAATTAATGAAATTACTTTTATTGGGTTGGGCTTGGTTTGTGGTTCGGCTCTGTCTTTTGTTGTTTTAAGTTTAATTAAATTAATAGGAGGTTTTTAAAATGAATAAAAAACAATTTATTAAAAATCTTTCAAGGGTTGATATTATTCAAGTTCCTCTAATGGATACAATAAAAGAATATGATTTAAACATTGATAAAACATATTCAAAGTTTAAATGGTTTCAATCTTTAAAAAAAGAAATTTCAACTTCTGATTGGATTGGTATTTGGACTGATGAAAAATATATTTCTGAAGAGTTGGATAATTGGAAATATGTTAAATCTGTTTTTTCATATGATGGATTACATATATACAATACTCCAAACTCAAAAATAGGTAAAAAAGTTTGTAATCATCAATTACAATTAGGTAATTCTGAATATTGGGATTCTGATTTAGAATTCTTGGAAATGATTCTTTTTTTAAATTGGGGGCTTTTTGAATGTCTTAATTTTAATTGGGAGGAGTTAAAAAACAAGTAACTCTGAAGAGATTTTAAAAATCGAAACACCACAAACGGAAGGGGGTTTTTTTGTGGTGTCAGTTACTAAAAAATAAGGGGATAAAATGAATAAAATAAAATTACTTTCAAATGGTGAAATAAACCACAAATTAAAAAAGAATAAAAAAGACGGATATTTAACATATTCTTTAAATTTTGCTCATTCTGATTTAAGTGGGTTTAATGTTTGCCCAATGGCTCAGAGATTAGGATCTGGAAAGCCAAATAAAAAATTAAGTTCTTGTAGTTCTGTGTGTGTTGGTGCTAATGGTTTCGCTTCAATTCATCCAAGTGTTTTAGAATCTCGAATAAATAAAACTTTAGCCTTCAAATTAGATACTAAAAATTTCATGTTAAAATTAGTTTCTGAAGTTGAAAACGCAATAAAATTGGCTAAAAAGAAAAATTTAAAACCTACTTTTCGTTTGAATACATATTCTGATATACTTTGGGAGAAGGTAAAGAGCAACGATCAATTTTTAAAAATGAATATTTTTGAAATGTTTCCAAATGTTACTTTTTACGATTACACAAAAATACATAATAGAAAAGTTCCAAAAAACTATCAATTAACATTTTCACATTATGGAGATTTTGATAAAACTTCTGATGCTCTCAAAAATGGTTTTAATTCTGCTATTGTTTTTCAAGAGTTACCAAGCAAAATAAAAATAAATAATAAAATATATTCTGTAATTGATGGAGATAAAACCGACCTTCGAATCGATGAAAAAATAAATGGCTCATCGGTTGTAGTTGGTTTAAAATTCAAAGGTTCAAAAGCAAAATTAAATGATGCTTTGTTAGATGGCTTTTGTATTTCTAAAAATAATAAATCTTTAATTTGGGAGGGTTAAAAATGATTTGTTGTGATTTATGTAATAAAGAAGAGTTTGAAAGTTCAATACATTTTGAAGAGTCGCTTGAAATTTGGCTTTGTTTGGTTTGTGTTGACTTATATTCTGATGAAGAATTAAATGAAATTTTTAGTAACTAACGCAAAATTAGGGGGGTGTCTTGGTATGGATGCTCCTCTTTTTTTGTCTATATGGCTATATTCTGAGCCAAGTTTTTTTATGATCTGGCTAAAAATTTATAAAAATGACTAATAATAACAAGGGAGTAATAAATGGAAAATATTTTAGGAGGTTTAATATGTTTGGTGGTTTTGTTAATATGGTTATACAATATATTTTTTAATAAAGATTTTAAATTATAATAATAAAGGGAGTAATAATAATGAATGAAAAAATGAAAACAAGAAAGCAAGTATCAATTATAAATAATAATCTCCAGGTAATAGAGATATTGGAGGACTTGAAAGAATTAGCACAATGTGATTTTATGGATTGTGTAGAAAAAGATAAAATTATGGTTTCAAGAATTAATAAAACTATAAATGAATTAAATGATAATAAAGGGAGTTATAAAAATGAAAATAGAAAATAGTAAAATAACAAAAGATAATAATGAAGCATTATATTTGTGTAGTTGGAATAGTGGCGAAGTTATTGAACTACATACTGAAAAAACTTTTCTGGACAAGTATAAAAATGATTGTGGTTTTGATGGAGAGATAGAAGTTTTACATCTTGCCTACTATCCAAAAATTTATAATATGACTATTGAAGAATTTTTTGAAGAGCCATTTTTAGGTGTTGAAGATAGTTGCACAATTGATAATATGTTTGTTTCAAGATTAAAATAAAAGGAGTAATAATAATGAATAATAAAACTATAAAAGAAGTTCTTAAAAATGATAGTATAAAAATTACTAATCGTGCAGTGCTTCTTATAAATGAAGACAAAAAAAGTAACAAGATTAATAACCAAGTATATTTAGATATTATAAATACTGGTATAGATGATCTGGAAAATACTTATGGATGTTTTGAGGCTATTTATGGTAAAGATGAAAATGTAGAATTTAATAAGTCTGTAGTAAGAGAAATACACGATATTAGAAGACAATTAAGATTTGGTTCTATTGATTTAATAAAACCATTCACATGTAATGTTATAAATATGGCTATTGATTATTATACTGAATCAGAAGAAGATTTTAGTGAAGAGCCTTGTGTAAGGTTACAATATTTGATTCAATATGTTTGGGGAATTAAAATCAATAAATTTTTATTAAATAAAATGGAGGTGTTAAATGGATAAGATGATAAAAAAGATAGCCACTAAAATTTCTGATCTGGAATTTTATGATGGTATATTAACAGAAATAAATAATAGTTGTGATGTTGATGAAGCAGAAGGTCAGTATTATAATGGGCTTCGTGTTAGTGAAGACATTATATTAATCAAAGAATGTTATACTGATAAAATGACTTATACTACTGAATATTTTTTATACAACATTAAAAATGACACATTAAGAAAAGTGCTTGATGAAGTTGATAATGAATTAAGAGATTTTTTTCAAGATGAAGATTTACTTGATTATGCAAACTGCTTTTTTATATGTGGAGTTGAGCCAACTAAACGTAAGTATGCACAATTTATTTATGGTGAATATGATGATACTATTGTTGATCTGGGCATCTGCTTAGAAAAAAATGGAATAGAAAAAATAATATCGGACTTGAATCAATGTTCTGAATTGATTGATTCTGACATATACAATGTTGACCACGATTATCTGAATGAAGACATCAGTATAAGTTGTGACAAAGCAGTTAAAATTCTAACCGCAGCCAAAGAACTATTAAAATCTATAGATAAAAATCATATGGATTTATGGGATGCAGATTTAGAAGACACACATTCTTCTGTTATTTTTTCATCTGCCGATGTTACTTGTTATGGAAGTAACCATGAAGAATACAAACAAGAATTTAAAGGTATTTCAAATTCTTATAGCAAACTTAAAAAACTAATAAAGGAGTAAATTGTCGAAAGAGTCCAGATCAATGGACTCTCTAATCAAGTTGGCTACTTGGTTACTGATGATGACAAGCCATATAACGAAAGGAATAATAAGATGAAAAAAGAAATTTATGATGGGCATTGCCCTAATTGTGGTGAACATGAAAATATAGATATTGATACTGATAAACTTGGTGCAAGTGGTATACCTACAATTGATTGTCAAGATTTAAAATGTGATGATTGTGGACACGAATTTACAATCGAAGCAACTTGGAAAATACTATAAACGAAAGGTAAAAAATGAATAAATGTTGCAAAGACTACAATAACTTGGAATTTGAATCTGTTGGTAACTGCTTTGGTTATAATATTTATAGTTGTAATAAATGTGGTCAAAGATTTGATGTTCCAGTAGAACCTAATTTTGATGAAATGGAGAAATTATAAAATGGATAAAATTTATACTACAAAAATAGATGATATTATAAAAGCAAAGAAATTTATAATAAATCTACATTATAATAATAAGGCTTTCCACTTTGATGATTCGCCATCAGACATTATAAATGGCGATGGAAGTCCTATATTTACACCAAGCGAAGCCTTAAATCTAGAAGAACGAATTGATGAACTATATAATTATAAATTAAATTGGAGAAGTGTTGAATGTCCAATTGGTTATTCACTTATGATTCATAAATTAGTTGGCGAACTTGATGTTGATCAAGATGAAGATTGGTTTATGGGTGTAGATCTGGAAGATGAACTCATACAAATTAACGAAATTTTATATGATTATGTTAATGATGATAGAATTAGTCGTAGCGAATTTAAATATGTAGAATATTTATATGGATTATTACATAAAGAATGGAGAAATGGGAAAGGAGGTAAAAATGGAAAAGAATAAAATAATGCAAGAAGTTGGTGGCTTTCAAGATGTTGCTGCTGATTTCAAAGATGTTTGGAGTGATTTAAATGATATTCTTGATTATGAGAATGAAAGAGAAAAAGAGATATTAGATAGTTTTCTTGGGTTAATTATAAATTTTGAAAAAGAGATTAAAAAATCTTTAGATAAATTAACTAATGAGGAGGTATAAATGGTAATTGATATAAGTCCACTATGTTTAATAGTTATATGTTTAACTATTATAATTATTACTTTACTTAAAAAATGACCTATGATGAACTCTCCAGAATGCAAGAATCCTATAGCCCCAGATCTAAAAAAATCTTGGGGTTGATTCTCGCTATGACCTACGAAGTTACTTCCGTCATACAAGTTTGGATAATTTCTTAATGATGGGACAATCCAATTTCAATCCTATCCCTATGCCTTTATCAAGCCCTTCTAGTAAGCATATTATAAATTTGAACCTAGAAGTCTATAAAACCAACCATTCAAATTCGAATTCAAATATAAATCCGATTATATATTATATCCAAACAAAAAGTTTTGTCTTGCACAGAAAATTTGATGGAATTATATTATAATTATGAATTTTGAAAGATTATTTGCAAAAGTCCTCAATTATATATTATATTTGATTAAATATAAGGAGCAAAAATTGGAAAGATACGAAAATACTATTAAGATCCACATAAGAAATGCTGGATTATTACAAAATTGGGTTGCAGCTCAATTAGAAGTACATGAAACTGAATTTTCTAGGTGGGTTAGCGGATCCAGGAAGCCAAATTCTAAACAATTAACAAAACTATGTCGTATCCTTAGTACATCACGACAAACTTTGTACCCAAATGGTACATATCAAAAACGATTCAAAATACAATAAGGGAGTAATAAATGAAAATAAAACAATTACAAGAAAATTATAATTTAACAAAACAAGACTTTTGGCAGCATCCACAATCTGGAAAGTATGTATTATATCATAATGCAGTAGAAAAAATTGCTGCAATAGAAAATATTGAAGTTATAAAGTATGATGCTATAAATTCACAATTAGATCTGGTTAGGTTCGTTATGACTCTTAAAATGGGCGATAAAACCATTACAGATATAGGTGAAGCAGATACTAAAAATTGTAAAATGGGTTATCTTGGATGTATGAGTTGGAAACGTGGTTATGATAGATGTGTATTAAAGTTAATTGATGCCTATAAATACGATATTGTATCTGAAGAAGAAGCAGATGATTGGAAGTATCAATACCAAGCTCCAACTGATGAAATGAAAACTAAGTTTAGTGAAATTTTAAAGCATAATGCTTTTGATGGACAAAGATTAACTTTTAAAGATAGATGGAAAGAACAACATAACCATCATATGCAAAATGATGCCCTAAAGAAAATGGAAGAATATAGAGATAAATATATAAAACAATCTGCTAACAAAATTAATTCTGTAGCTGATCAAAAAATATCTTCTATTGCTAAAGAGGGTAAGTAATGAAGTTTGTTGCTATACTTCTTTTTGGTTTGGTTGTGGCTGAATTAAAATACAATCCTTATACTCATAAACTTGAGAATTGTTCCAAAGAATCAAGATTAACTTATAATGTATACACAAAGTCTTGGAGTTATGAAGATTTAGGATCTGGCTACAAATACAATCCATACGAAAAGAAATTCGATATAGCATCAGATAAAGATGTATTAAAATACAATTCTATAACTAAAAAATGGGATTATACATCAAAAAAATCAAAACTAATATATAAAGATAATAATTGGTATTGGGGAGAAGAATGAGTAAAAATTACGTTATACATAACAGAAACAATTACAATCTTGGTTTAAGTAATCATATTGATAAAGATGGTGATTTAGATGCACAATATGCACTTTTGAGAAATGTGGCACTTACTGGAACAATGGTTGGTGGTAAGTTTGTAAGTAAAAACAAAAAACATTTTGGATGGCTTGTAGAGTGTGCTAAAAAAGGTTGTCCAATTTGTAATGGTATTTTTAAGGATGCTAAAAAAGATGATTACACAATAAAACCATTTTATATGGATAAGGTTGTTAAGATAGATAAAGATACTGGTAGGGTTATAGAAAAAAGAAAACCTACAAAATGGGATAAGCTGGCTCAAGCTACAACAAGAACCAAAAAACATAAAGATCCAGATCAACATCCATTATACGATTTAATCATAGAAAAGTTTACAAATAAGGGAGAGTAAATGGAAAAAAATGAATTATTAATAACAGAATTAAAACATGAATGCAAATATTTTGCAGACATTTTAATGAAAAAACACAAAGGCATAATGATTCAGTTCGATGTCTTTGATCCAGAAGAAATGTATAAAGACACAATAAGGGAGAATAAATGAGTTCAGTAATATTTGAAAGAAAGAAAAAATCTGCAAGTTTTGGTTTGTATGATTGTAATAAAATAACATTTCATGAATCTGATTATACAATTGAAGAAGTTGAGCAGATTCTTGAAGCAGCTAAGGAGAAGTTAAATGAAAATAAGTCGAATGGCTAAAGGTGAATGGTCTAAAATAAGAGCATTCTTTGATCTGGAAACATCAGATGGCTTTACTATCAAAGGTTTTAAAATAGTTGAAGGTAGTAGTGGATTATTTGTCGGCTTTCCTAATCAGAAAAACAAAGATGGCGAATACAATGATACTATCTTTGCAAGTAAAGAGCTAAAACAAAAAGTGAATAAATTAGCAATTGAACACTATAACCAAAGTGGATCATCACAATCTGATGATATTCCATTTTAAGAAGGGAGAATAAAGAATGGTAAGGACTACATCATTAATGGCTTATGATGAGCTAAAAGGTACTGGAAAGCAGCCTAAACAAAAAGACATCATTTATTCAGTACTTAGAAAAAATGTGTCACCAATGACTTTGCAAGAGATATGCAATAAAACTGGTATGGCTATAAATTCAGTTTCTGGAAGAGTTAACGACCTAAAGAAAGAGAATAGGGTTGTTGAATCTAAAAAAAGAAAGTGTAGTGTTACACGAAAATTAGTAACACCAGTTACGAGTTTAACTTTCTAAATGTTGGAGATACTAATAAGAGAGGGTAAAGGTAAACAGCCTACTTGGGTAGACTGGAAAACTTTCATGGGTTTAGTGAGGACTAAAAAGCAGAAAGTTACTACTAAGCCCTCTCTTAAAGATTTAGATGGATTTGTAGAGTGGTACAATTTATACCAAAAAAAGTGTACGAAAAAAGAGTCTGCAATTTGGTGGGGAAAAAAAATTACTCCAGATCTGGTAGATAAAATAATGGAACATACTAAGTTGTATGTTGAGAGTACTGAGAAAAAGTTTAGGCTTGATCCGATTAGATATTTAAAAAGGGAAAAATGGAATGATGAAATTATTAAGCAAGACAAGAGAATCGATATTAAAGAGTATAAACACGACACAACTGGAATGCCTATGGGTAAATGTGAAACTTGTGGTAAAAAAGATACTTATCTTAATCAATGGGAACTTTATCAAGGCAGTCGTTGTTGTGGGGCAAAGGTATTACCATTTAATTAAGAGGATATATGGAAAACGAACTATGGATCAAAGCATTAAACAAAGATTTAAAGACAGCTATTCAAGGTTTAAAAGCTATCATAGATGAATCTAATGATGCGATAGCAGTTAAGATTGCTGAAGATACATTAGAAATTATTGAATAACTTATAGGGAAGGCAGTATAGCATCCGAGTTTCGCACACTCAAACATCTCCTCCTTGAGAGTGCCTTCCCTCCATTTTAGGAGTAGTATGAAAACTAAAAAATGTCCTATGTGTAAAAAGCATAAAACAAAAGAAGCCTGGAGTAAAGGTGGATGGGAGCACATCACCTATTGTAAGCCTTGCATGAAAATTCATAATGAACGTAAAAGAAATAAAGAGCATGACAAGATTATGAAAGCGACTCGCAATGGAGAGTGTTGGTGGCTTCTGCAATCTATTAATGCTCAAAGGCATTATAGAAAGGAAAATTGATGACTTCTAAGCAGAAAATTAAAGGAAATAAATTCGAAAGAGATATTGTAAAAGCAGTTGAACTGCACGAAATAAAAGCAGTCAGAAGTTGGGGCTCGAATGGTAAAGCACTTGGACCACAATATCACGAGGAGGTTGACATTTTAATTAATGATGATGTTAGAGTCCAGGCTAAAGTAAGAAAAGCATTACCTAAATGGATTAGACCTACAGAGAATGTAGACATCCAGATCATAAAAGAAGATCGTGGTAAAATGTATGTAGTGCAAGAATTGAATGATTGGTTGTTGGAGTACAAAAAGAGATAGGTGGTAGGTTTTTTATTATTCTCCCTACCTTTGGTGTTTTCCCTTATACACACTATCTCTTGAAATTGGAGAATATATGGTTTCAAGTGAATTAACAAGAATTTGGATAGCAAGTGATGGTAAAAAGTTTTTTAAAGAACAAGATGCTATTGAATACGATAAATTAAATAATATGGAGGATGAATGATTTTAGGTTTTGTTTATATTTGTATTGCATTTCTGTGTTTGTTTATAGTTTTGTTTTTAATTTATGATAGTATCATTTTATATCAAAAAGTAGAAAGGTATTTGAAAAAATGAATTGGATTAACTTTTTGGTTTATGTTGGTATGTTTATTATGTCTGTAGTATTTTGGTATAGTATTATTAATTTTTTAAGTTGGGTATGTGAATGGCTAATAGTAAAGACTATTTAAAATACATAAAATCTAAACATTGCATAGTTTGTGGTAGTAGTCCTGTAGATCCAGATCATTTAGAACATTTGGGTATGGGTGGATCGAACAAGGGTGGTTTAAAGGATTTTTCTTGTATAAGTCTTTGTCGCACTCACCATAGTGAAAGACACCATTTAGGAATAAACCGATTTGAAGAAAAGTATAATGTAAACCTATGGAAAGAAGCATTTTATTTATTGAGAGGATATTTTGCAGAATGAAGGATGAGTTTACTGAAAGATTGTTAGATGCAGCTATGGAGTTTATTATTGAGATTGACAAGGGTAAACTATTTAAAGAATTTTTGAAGGAAAGAAAGGATATAGATCTTGAAATCAAAGAAAATTAAAGGACACTTAGATTTATTTAGTGGTATAGGTGGCTTTTCTTTAGCACTAAAAAGATCTGGAATAAAACCTAATTGGATTGGGTTTAGTGATATAGATAAATATGCAAATGAAATATTTCAAAGGAGATTTAAAGATGCAGAAAGACTCGATGACATTACCAATGTTCGATGCGAAGACTTGCCAGAAGACATTGACTTGCTTACTGGAGGATTCCCATGTCAAGCATTTAGCCAAGCAGGGAAGCGATTGGCTTTTGAAGACACCAGAGGGACACTCTTTTATGAAATCATACGGATTCTCAAATATTACATCGAGATTAAAAAGCCCATCAAACATTTTGTACTCGAAAATGTTAAAGGCTTATATAGTGCAGGAAATTACACAGCATTTAGTACAATCTATAGCTTTCTCTCCGACATTGGTTATTCCGTTGAGTGTCAACTGCTTAATAGTAAGTTCTTCGGAGTCCCACAAAACAGGGAGAGGATCTATTTCGTTGGTAGATATTCTCCAGGAGGAAGTAGACCAAAAGTATTTCCTATCAGACAAAATGCAAGAGAGATTAGTAAGAATGGAGAAGTAAAGTTTAGTAATTCTGATCCAAGAGGTTTTGGTTGGAGGGATTTATCACCTACTTTAGCAGCAAGGGATTACAAAGATCCAAAATGGGTTAAGTTATCTACTGGAAAAATAGACAAAATAGCTGATTTGCAACCTGAACATCCAAGTAATAATAATGTTTATTCAAAAAATGGTATTAGCCCTACTATACCTGCAGTTGCTTATAAAAGAGGGCCGCTACCATGTGTAATAGATGAATCAGAACCTAAAATTAATAAACCCGATCAGGTAGGTAAGGTGTGTGATGGTGATGGTGGTAGAGTATTTTCTACTAATGGTACATCTTGCACTTTAAAAGCACAAGGTGGTGGATGGGGAGCAAAGACTGGTTTGTATGAAGTTGAAGATCCAAAACTTAAAACTTATGCAATACTACCTGAATCTGAAAAACCTAAAGGTAATTATTTACCAAGAGAAAGAGTATTAGAATCAGAAAATGGTTTATCTAGAGCTTTATCTACAAACTCATCACAGCATCCATATTACAAAGCAAATGGAATAAGAAGATTAACACCAATAGAATGTGAAAGATTACAAGGTTTTCCAGACAATTGGACTGATGGACAATCAGATACTCAAAGATATAAACAATGTGGTAATGCAATAACTGTAAATGTTGCAGAGGCTATATTTAGAAAGTTATATGAAGTTCGCAGGTAAAGTAGAAAAAGGTAAATTAACACTTGATGATTTATTCGCTTTTAAGGACTATTTAAAAGAGATTGATGGTGATATTCATCTTGAAATAAAAAGTGCCGAAAAAGTACGTTCTCCACAACAAAATGCCTATTATAGAGTTATAATTAGGATATTATCTAAAGAATTAGGTTATGAAGAAGATGAGATGCATAAAGTGATCAAGGAAAAATACCAGATCAGCAGCACAAGACAATTATCTAAACCTGAATTTACAGAACTTATTGAAGCTATAAAAAGATGGGCATCTATAGATATGGGTATAGCCTTACCTAATGCTAGGCAACCTCATCAATAGTAATACTTAAATTATATACATTACTTGCAACTTGAGTTACATCTAAAGTATTTTCCCTTAATGTACAAATAGAAAATTGATCAGGATTACTATTAGTATTATCTGGTTGAAATATAAATGGCAAAGTACCACCTAATGTACAATTCCATACAAAATTAAAACTATTATCTGATAACATTGGGTTTGGTTCAAAATAATCTGCTACTGTTTCACCACCATCGCTAGGAACTACACTATCTCCTGTTACAGGGTGAGTATCTCCAACATTTATAGTAGGTTCTTTAAATGGTGCTAAAGATGAATTTTCATAAGCCATCCACATATCATCTTCACTTATGTATGAGAATGTTAAATTCCAACTTCTAAGTCCTTTTCTTCCTAAACCACTTTTAGCTCTTAAAGCCAATAATAATTCATCATCTGCAGGATCAATACCATCCAGTTCGAATGGTGGATATTTATAAGTTCCATCATACTTGTGATTCATAGTCCATTCTGTTGGTCCATCATAATAGATGTTGGTTAAAGTTTTACCACCAATAGTACGTTGCTTTTGTATGCCATCAAAATTTCTTTCCATTGTAAGGTTTAAATCAGGACTATTAGGGCAATCAAAATACTTTCCTACTACTAAAGAACCTAATTGGTGTGGATAATCATCAGGTGTAACTTCTTCAGGAAAATATACTCCAAAACCTCTCCAATAATCATTTAATTCAGTAAAGGTAAAAATTGTACTTCCATTAAACTCTAAATCACTTTCTGTTTGAGTAGAATTTAAAACACTTTGATAACCTTGTCTTGCTTCAAGCCTCCAATTATCACCATCATTTGTATCAATACCTTTGTAAGATGGTATTGTAAAACTCGAACTATCTGAGGCTAAGTTATGATTTAACAAAGCACAAAAATTAATAGGAAAAGATGTTTTAGGTGTATTATTTGCAGGGTCGCCTATTTCAAATATTAAATTAGACGTTGTGTTTTTGATAAAAGGATTAGCACAATTCATATATAATAATTCTGCACCACCATTTGCATCGTCCCAACCTAATTGTCCTGTCGCGTGTAAAAATGTAGGTATATCTACATAAAATCTTGGTGTTTTAACTTGCTTTCCCATTAATATCCTCCTCCACCAGATCCACCAGAATATCCAGAAGTTCTGTTAGTTTGTATAATTTTTTTTACTTTTTCTTTAATTTGTTTTGTTTCGACTTTAGGTAAATCATAATCAGGTAATTCGTATTTAGTTTTATTAATAATTCCTGTTTTATTTTTATCTTCAAAAGAATCCCAATTGTTGCT
>VTLG01014620.1_pt1 | contig 36281 bp, 52 predicted proteins | sample 4694571 | NCBI WGS metagenome assembly VTLG01 (sample SAMN12604809, study PRJNA352737) | marine metagenome | biome: ENVO:00000447; feature: ENVO:00000209|ENVO:00000569|ENVO:01000036; material: ENVO:00002151; isolation source: viral sequences binned using virsorter ...
CTTGTTCTTCGAAGAACAGTGTGTCAGCTTCTTCTTGATAAGCATTGCGGCGATTTCTTTGGATTTCTTCCGCTGCTCTAGCCGCTGCACCATCGGCCCACAATTTCTCCTCGGCATCCCGCGCCGCCTCTTCTTCAGGGCTGAAGGCGACCTGTATTCCGTCAATCATATGGTGTCTAGGCATGCGAAATTCCCCATACTGTCATTCGGCCTGTGTCAATGTTGCCTGATGAAAATAAAAATTGGACACGATCAAGAGTAATCGCTGAAGCGTGTGCGCCACTTCCGATTACACTCGTAGGTCGATTAAAATTATCTATATCGCATATATGCCAAGTTAAATTTGGCAACATTGTCCCGTCGCTGGGGCTGTGCAAATAAATTATACCCCCGGTCCCCTCGGTCGCCGCATTTCCAACGTTGTAGGGGGAGAGTTTAATTTGTGCTGCGCCCTCTGAACCTTCCGCGCTGAAGCCAACATTGCCGGAGCGGAAATTATTCAACGACCAGTCATAGTCTGTAGCGCCGCTATCGATTCCAGAACTGTCTCCTAAGCGCAAGTAAGGCTGAACAGCGTCAGTGGCGGGATTCAGGTCGCTGAGAGCTATGGCGTAAGTGTCATAGGTGCTGCTCAATCCCGTTTGGGTTAGGCTTGCGCTGCCACTCGCAACTTGTGTTCCAATTAAATTCCAAGCCCCACCACCAGCCGAAGCCCAAGCGTTATCGCCCCTTAAGAAAACGCTGGAGGATGCGGTGCCTGTTGCAGATAGTTGGGCCACGCCAATAGCATCGTCGGCTACTTTTGCGAGAGTGACAGCATCGTCCTGAATCGACGCCGTAGGCACCCCCACCACAGAATTTACTTTGAATCCGGCACCCAGATTGACCACGCCGTCTGCATCGCCGTCGAGACTAAGGTCACCACCCGCGCTTTTAGCCGTCACATTGTCAGTTTTCAGGGTACTCATAGCTGTCTCCTAAACTTCTGGTTCTGTAGGCCACACATCCGGCCAAAGACTTATATCCACGGTTGCGGGGAGATTCCTCAAAGATTGTCTGTAAGTTGTCCATTCCGCTTTCTTAACATCCGCCAAAGGAGAAGAGTGGTCGGCTGCTTGTGTCCAGTCAGAATCTAAAAGTTTTTGATCTCTTTCTTCTCTCAACATAGCCATTAAACCTTCATCACGGTCAGCTATTTCCTGTGCCGTCATATCCCTCGCACGATGTGTCAAAAGCACTCTGTTTGCTTCGACGGTAACTACATCAGTGTCAAATGTTTGATTAGCACTAGGAGTGACATTTGTCTCCACAAGCGGGAGCCACCCAAGGGTCTTAAGATAAGCATCATCACCGTTTGATAAATGCAAACCCGTCACATTGCCCCAGCTTTTGGGTAGTGTCCCCATATAGTCTACTCTGCCGTCTTCCGTAACGTGTGCGTACATTTTCTATTACTCCTATGCCGCTAACGACTCGTTACGGCTGTATTTGTTAGCTGCCCATAAATCGTCTACTGGAAAGAAAGGATGATTTTCCCATAAATGGTATGACAACGGGATTAAGGGTCCAAATAGTCCAACTTCTGTGTTCCACAATTTGTTAAATGTGCAACGCTCCTCAAGATACGGCCAGTATCTAGCTATCTCGTTAAATGGTTGCCAATAATTCTGGAGGATACCTTTCTCCAACAAGAAGGTAACGCCCGTGTGACCTATGGTTCGCCACGGACGATCGGTCCCACCGACAATCATACCAACGGAACCATCGCCCCGGTCATTACGAGGCAACCCTTCAAGATCGTTTGGTTCATCTATGTAGTTGGAAGGGCAATCGACCAACGTCATAGCCATGAAAGGAAGCGTGCAACGCGGCCTGAATTTTTCCCATGTCTCTAAGGCTACTGCTAGGGCATTTGGGTAATGTAAATAATCATCCTCGATCACATAAACTAAATCAGCAGGACTTTCTTTTGCCAATGTAAGAGCAGCCAACATGCTGTCATTATTACCTGTACCTTCCAGCGTCTGAATCGTTACGTTCTTTCCAAAGAAAGCGGTTTCATCGCGCAAAAATTGTACTGTTTCATCCGTAGAATGATCGTCCAAAATAGTTAAGCTAGGCTGCTCTGGTAGTGCCTTGATAGCAGTACAAAGTGAGCGAACACACCGCCAAATAATTTCTTTCTTAGGCTTGTCAAACCTTCTGGGATGAACACTATCCCCGTCATAGGTGCGTAAAATTATGTCAAGCTGCTTCACGCAGTACTACCGCTTCGGCTAGTTGTTCAAATGGTGCAAGCCAATCATCAGGGTCAGTTTGTCGCAGTAATGTAGCACTGTTGTAATACGGAGTAGACGCTCCCGGTAAGGTCCATAAATAATATGGCACCGCAGGAACGATTATCATTACTGGTACACCCATAGCTCCAGCAAGATGAGCAATACTGGTGCAGGAAGTTACCACCATTTCACAACTAGATATCGCTGCTGCGGTTGCCGTCCACGTTGATAAATCTACTTTTTCCACCCAGTTTGGGCAAAACTCTTCTCCCTCATCTCTTTGCAAATTAATGCAATAAGCTCTGCCTTTCATGACATTGAATAATAGTTCATGGGGAAACAGTCGCTTAGTTTGATGCTCATAAGCCGGTAACCCGCTCCAGCGCAATCCCACACGATGTGGCACTACATCTGCTGACATAGGAATATACGGGGAGCCATCAATGTCTGCCGAACTTTGGTAACCAAGCTGAATCGGTGCGGACATAGCGGGGAGATAAAAATCATGTAACACACCACAAGCTGCTTCATGCTGCACTACAACATCCACACCTTCAGCATGGCGTAGTATCTCCGCTAGAGGTGGTTGACATGAAACAATTACCGTACAGCCTAATTTCTTGAGATCACGAGCGTATCGAACTTGATGTATCTGATCCCCTAGACCGCGCTCTAGGCGTAGCAGAACCGTTGCATCCTCCTCTCCATCCCAGAGAGGCATAGTCGAACCGCAATGGGGATCGCCCCAGACAAGGGTTTCTCTTCCTTTATCCAGTAAAAAATATCCTTCTTCGACATCATCATCACTCAATTTTGCCCAGCCAGCATTAAAACAAATGTCGCTATCATTCGGATAGAGAGCAAGATTTTTATATGCTAGTCGTTTGGATTTCTCAAAGTCTCCAGCCATAAGAGCATCATGCTGATACGTTATAGGTAACTTCTCTTTCTTTGGTTCTGGTTTATTATTCCAGAACTCACCACCTTGATAAAAGTTCCATAGGCTTTGACCAAGAATATTTCGTGCTGAATAGTTTTGTTTAGATAATTTCTTACGAACCTTATGTAAATCTTTAATGTCCCAAATATAATCTACTTCTTCACTATCTTTAATGTTATCAAAATCATATATAAAAGAATCAATTCCAACAAACTCAGCAATACGATTTAATTGAACTTGAGGATTATCCACAAGATCATCATACTCAATGAACAAAAAATTATTCGGATATTCTTTGTAGCCTTCCTTCATAATTCTGTAGAAATGAAATAAGTGTTCCGCTACATCACTCCGTTTGCAAAAGTCGGTGATGTTTTCAGGCTTCATTAACTTAGCGAAGGAAGCAAGGCATTCTGCCACTGGTCTTACAGTAGCGACAATCTTTACATCTCCTTGTACTCTCATCATAGTTTTTATAATTGCTGGATCAGCCCAACTTCTACTTTTATCAAATACTAATTTATCTGTATCATAACGAGCGTTTTGAATACCTTTTAAGATACGGATTATATCTTCTTCTTTTGCGCTACTAGTTATAGTAGTAGGACTTTCATCCCACATTTGTACAACAGCACCCATTGTCGTACACAAGTTACTCGTGGGAGTGGCGTAAACATCAGGTCGCTGGTTCAAGAGCGATGTTAAAAGAGTGCTACCAGAACGAGGTAGTGAACAAAGAAATATCACTCTGCCACCCCAAATCCTGAAAAGGATGCCGCACCTGAACCGTTTCCGGCAAAAGCCCAATTGGTTAATGATCCTATTTGAACAGGGGAAGAATAAACTATCATATTGTTCTGAGCATTCATTCCTCTGTTAGCATTTCCCCATGCCCATAATGTTCCATCAGTTTTTAAAGCATGAACACTTTCTCTATGTCCTCTAATATCGGACCAATTTGTTAATGCTCCTACTTGAACAGGCGAACTTCTGTGAATATTAGTTGAGTCGCCTACAGCACCAATGTATTCATTCTGCCCTACGCCCCACATAGTGCCATCAGTCTTAACCGCACACCAACCACCTGTGAACCCACCTACTTTTGACCAATTGGTTAATGATCCTATTTGTACAGGAGAAGAAACATCTGCAAGGCTATTATTACCAACTCCTCCGTAAAAGGTATTATCGCCCCATGCCCATAGTGTTCCATCGCTTTTTATTGCTGCTATACCGCCTGCCATAGCCCCTATCGATGTCCAAGTAGTTAAAGATCCTACTTGTGTAGGAGAAGACCTATTTTCCACAGTAGTAAGACCTAGCTTGCCCTCTTGACCTTGCCCCCACGACCAAAGAGTTCCATTTGATTTGAGAACAGTTACACTAAGCAAAGTTGGTCTTATTATCGCACCACCCCAGTCGGTTAAACTTCCTATTTGAACAGGAGACGAATAGCTTATGTCATTTCCAGTTCCAAGTTGGCCGCTACTATTTATACCCCACGCCCAAAGAGTTCCGTCTGTCTTTGTTGCATATCCACAGCTTGCCCCGGCAGAAACACTTTCCCAATCAGTTAAGCTTCCTACTTGAGTAGGAGTTAGTAGAGGATTTGTTGCGCCAGTTGTAGTACCATCTCCACGTTGCCCGGAAGTACCATAACCCCACGACCACAAAGTATTATCTGTTTTTACTGCAAGAAGTAAGCTGCCGCCTCCATTCATATCAAGCCATTCTGAATCTTCTCCGATTTGAACTGGAGAAGACCTGTAATTTGTAGCTGTATAAAATGTCGATCCCCAACCGAATATTGTTTTTCCTGCCCCACCCGCTCCACCAGCAGCGCCCATCATGCCTCTTCTAGTATTGGTCATGAGGGAGTCTTACTGTCTGCACTGGCAACCATGCCGTGCCAAATAGTTCCACCGTCAGTAGTTATAAAAACTAATATATCCAAGCCACTGGTCGTTAACGTTGGCGCTGTTCCTCCTGCCCAATCTACAGCAGCGGGCCAGTTCACAGTTTGTGATCCGCCGTTTGTCAGAAACAAGGTAAAGCCACACAGTTCATCACTGGCAGTAGGATTGCTGAACGTGAAAGTATTGGCGCTAGTATCCACCGTAGCTACGACATTATTGCCAAGAGTAAGATCAATGTCCTGCGTACCACCGCCAGTACTGCCAATTGCGTTTGTTACTTCTCCGTAATCTTTAAGATTAACACGACTTATTTCATTGTCTGCACCAGCAATAGCAGCCGCCAAAGTTTGTACGCCTGAAGCAGAAAAAGTGCCTGACCAACCGCCCGTAGCACTTACCGTGCCCGTAATGGCAGTGTTGTCAGAAATTGCAACGGTACCGCTGCCATTCCCGCGAAGCGTGACCGAGGCGTCTGATGTGGCGGCCTCAATAATATCTGCCTTAAGAGTGCCCATGTCGGTATCCTTAAATTATGGTAAGCGTGCCACTGACGGTCAGCACGACTCCCGCAGTTAGACTAAGTGGACCGGCAGCTGATGCACAGGTGCCGCTCGCAATCTCACAAGAGTTATCCAGAGTTTCTGAATTGACGCGGAAAATATCTTCAAGGCCCGCCGATGTGTCTCCGCTCGCGCCGCTCGCACCACCAAGGAAATAGGATGCCGGGGAGCCGCCGACCGCAGCGGATGCTTCGAGGCCGATAGATGAAGACGCGTGGTCATATGTCAAAACATAATTGTCTTGCGATGATCCAATGGTTTGGTCAGCGTTAAGTGTAAAGTTGCCCAACGCGACGTTTCCCGTCCCATTCGGAGTAACGCTTATGTTCCCATTTGCGCCATCCAAAATGGTGATGTTGCCGCTGTTTGTACCGCTGTTGGTATTGAGGATTAAATCGCCGGTTCCCTGCGTCGTGACCGTGACATTGGAATTGTTTTCGCCGACTTGAACCGTGGCGTTCTGTAATTTCACTGCACCATTTACAATGAGGGAGTCTTCGCTTTCGTCCCACAACATATACTTACCGCTGGTCGCACCGAAATATTTAACGTCGTAACCCGTATCGTCTACGCCAACAGTAACTGTGCCATCAATTTGAGCAGCCCCGTCAATGTCTACGGCGTCTAAATTGGTCACGCCGTCAACGTCAATGTTTCCCGAAACATCCAATGCCCCGGCGCTCACCGTGCCAGTAGTTGTAATCGCGCTACTTCCGTTGTCGATTGCGCCAAATCCGCTGGTGATCGACCCGCTGTCCAGCGCGCCCGTGGTGACAATGTTGCTGCTACCCGCAGCCGGTGCTGCCGCTATATCACTAAGCACTTCCGCCGCTGATCTACCTTCAACAGCCGTACCATCAACTCGGAGAAAATCATCATCTGCGACGCCGCTGGTAAACTTGGCTACATTATCATTCCCAATGCCAGTATCGAGCGTGGCGGTTGCCGTGATAGCTGTGCCATTAAGCGTCATGGCGTCGGCTTCAAGAGTACCGTCAATGTCCGCGTTCCCGCTGATATCCAGTGATCCGGCATCGACTTCGCCAGTGACGGTCAGCGCGGTGATAGCCTGCGAACCGCTGACCCAAGCGGCTGTATGGGCCATCAAAGCCCGCAAAACATTATTGACGTTTGACGGGGCCATGCCTTCGGCTATTGAAATGCCATCGACATCGAGGTTGTTGCCAGCGGTGCTGTCGTACTGCGTTACGTTGTTTTTGGGCATACGATTACCTCATTAAAAAACCCGCCGGGTGGCGGGTTGTTAGGTAGCTATTGGATTGGGTTATATTTCTTCATCTAGGATTGGCGGCATTTGTTCCGCTGCAATTGTACCTAAAAGTCCTGCCGGGATAGGTGTTTGCGGTAGCAACCTATTTGTTATGTACGATGCGCCAGGTGAGAACGAAGTGTATGGAATTTTGCCCGAATAAATCGACTGCGCCGCCTTGGGAAGAGCGTAAGTAGCGGCAGTCATCTTCGCCACTGTTCCAGGGTCCACGCCAAGCATTAAAGCCCCACCCGCGCCTGTTATTGGACCCGCAGTAAGAATTCTTTCTATAAGCTGACGCATTTGCGTCCCGGAATCTGAGGGTCTTGATGCACCAAGTAGATCGCCTATACGCGATAACGTATTAAGATCACCACGGCCTTTTGCATATCCCTTTTTATCCGCACCAACAACTGAAGTACGCAAGCCGGATATAGGCGCATCCCCAGCAACCCTTTCGGCCTGAGTGCCACGGCGGGCCGCATCTTCTATTATAGTAAAATTCCTATACCTGTTTCTAAGATCACGCCACGCTGCCGCCGTATCCGGCCCCATACTTCTTTCCATCATATTATCTAAATGCCTGACAATCCCGCCTAAAGCATCGCGTAAATCTGGATCATCGGTTTTTCTTGCCTGCTTCCGAATATCTGATGAAATTCTTTGATACAACTTGCCGTCTAAACTAATGCCTTCAACAGTCGGATCATTTTTTCTTAGTTCTTTGGCAAGTTTATACGCATCCTCTTTAATCTCTTTAATATCATCAACATAAGACTGAAAAACCGGCTTAACATCTGTTTTCAATCGTCGCGCGTACCCCTTGGCGACCGCTTCAATTTCGTCAAAGAATTTATTATCAAGCCTTACATTTGTAAGAGATATAAGGTTTTCAAATTCCTTACCCAGAGTTTTGGAAACTTCATTTAATGTTTCCGGTGTAACGTCGTCTGCCCTAACACCAGTAGTCGCCATAATTCTTTCGTTTAATGCCTTCCTTTGGGCGTCGAAAATTCGGCCCTGTCTACCGGCAGTAAATGGGAGTGACGCAAGAACACTTTCGACATTTTGTAATGGTTTACTACCTGTCACTTGCCCCGGCGTTAGTTCTATACCGGCATCTTTCGCCGCATCAATAAGCCGCGCCCTTTCGCCTGTTGGTGGGGTTGTTGGTGTAACCACACGCCTGCCGATATTAGAAACCCAAGGCGTTGCCAAAGCTGCCCCTAACCCAGCCCAAGGGTTGTCTGTCATTTCAGTGACGCCACCGGCTACCGCACCCGCGCCCGATTGCATTACGGGTTGCGCTGCAACTGTTTGCCCCACTCGTTGCAATGTCGTCCCGCCCTTTGCCAAATTACTAACTGCTGCGCCGGGAATGAAAAACGAGGCGGCGTCACCCGCACCGCGCCCACCTTTATAGATAACCCTTTCCGCAGCCGTTTCTGGTGTAGTTTGTAAGGATTTTGGCACCGGGCCAATTGCCTCGCTCAATGCTGCAAGCGGACGCCTAATTTGCTTCCGATAAAATCTAGGGTCTTCTGGCGCTATTTTATGATCTGTCGGGTTAATAGCGCGTAACCCTGCGGCAGCAAGATCAGGAACGGCCCCGATAGCATCCAGAATCGCATCGGACATGCCTTGGGCGAAAATGCCAGGGGTGCGGGCTACAGACGATTCTACACTTTCGGGCGCAACTTGATCGTCAGAGGCGGATAGACCTAAGTGCTGTTTGACCGCCCGGTCAATTACTGCTTGGTCCGTGCCATCTGGAAAACGAAGCACCTCTCCATCGGCCATTTTTGCCTCAATCATGGTCAGTCAATCCTATTGCCTTTAGAATCATAATTTATAACTTTTTTGAATAGATGTTTTGGAACCTCGGTGTTCAGTGGCGAGCCGACTTTCAAGGAAGTAATTTCTTTTGCACGAAATTTTTGCAACTCCAATAATCTGTCACGCATAGTTGAAAGGTTCTTGATAAGTGTTTTATCATCCAAACCTTGTTCAAGTGACCCTAAAAGTGCCTGCAAATATTCCAATTCTTGAACCGCAACCTGACCAAGAGCGCCGCCTGTCGGAGACATTTCACGCAATTTTTGCAGTTCATCAAAACCGATATTAGCTTTTATAGATTTTAACAATTCAGACAAAGTAAAAGCTGGGTTTTGTGTGCCGGGAACGGGCGAGGGGATACCCTTGATTGCTTTACCAAACATCCCCGCCGCGCTTGGGGTATCCTTTAAAATTTTAATAGCATCGTTAATAAACCCAATACGCCGATCTGTACTTGCCTCTTGGGTTACACCCCGCGCGCGTATAGAGGATATGCGTTTTTGCTCTTTGATAAATTCTGGGGTTCCGGGACTTTTCGTTGCTTCCACAGAACCTTTAGCCCTACCCACCGTCTTACTAGCTTCCTGTTCCCCCTGAAGGTGTGGCACATCCTGTGGTGGCACACCTTTTTTAATTTGGTATCCCGGTTCTCCATGAGGGAATACTATCAGCCTATCCCCAACATCGCGTGTGGTAGGCGCTCTGCGTAACTTCATAAATCTTGGTTTATCTTCATCTGGTAACCCTTGATAATATTCCCACTCCTTTACAGACATGGGAAGCTGGTTTCGACCAAGCCTATCTGATTTTAAAACATTACCGATTGTAGATATAAAATCTTTAACAGGCGGTTTAGTTTGAGCATAAGTTTCAATCAAACTTTGATAACGAGCCGGAATAGCTGCTAGCTCCCTCGACGGCTGCCTTTCAAAATCTCCCGTTGCCATAGGGTCTACACTGCCAGTTGAAAATCTATCTAACATCATTTGTCTGCCCGCCATATCGGCCTTCCGCTGCGCCTCTTTCCGCTTATGCTCTTCTTCCTGCCGCTCCAGCTGCTTCATCATCAAGCCTTGCTTCATGCTGTTAGCAAGAGCGTTCTGATAATTTGTGAAGACAGGTGCCAAATTTAGCGGCCTACCGCCGGGCGTGCGGGACGGCGCACCGGCTGCTTGGAACGCCGCGCCAGCTTCCATCAAACCCTGCGCCAGCGCGTTCCCGCGTGCTTGCTCTAAACCTTGTGGCGTCATCACGCCGAGATCAATTAAGCGTTGCCAGTCCATCACGGCAGTAGCCCTCCCAGCCATTTAAATAGACCGGCATCCTTTGCCATTTTCCCAGCACCGGCAAGGCCAAGAACATTGCCAATCCCTTGCTGCGTCGGGTTCGAGAAATACGGCGTCTGCGAAGCCGTATCGCCCCCAACCGTTCCGCCTTTGGTGAGAGCGGCATATTCGGCAAGTCGTTGGGATGGCTCGTTTTGCAAGAAATCAAATCTTGCCATTTGATCGCGCAATGCCTCGCCCGCCTTCGCCTCGCGGGCCGCGCCAAATTGAGCAAGCCTGCCAATGTCATCATAATCAGCTGCAGCAGCAGTCGGGGCCATTGCAGCCGCTGCCATGCGCGTGCGCTGCTCTTGATTGGCCAAATCGCCAAGGGTTCGCTGGGCCTGTATTTGACGACCGCGCTCGCGGTCATAATCGGCGGCGTAGGTTGGCGCTAACGCCGATGTCAGCGCGCTAATATTTGCGCCACTTCCCAATCGACCAGCTTGCGAAAATTGCCCCTGCACACGATCAATGGCTGGCTGCAGCGCGGCTTCTAAAAACGGGTTGCCTTCATTTAAAAAGTCGCCACGCGCGGTAGCGGTGAGAAAATCAGTTGCCGGATTGGTGAAACCAAGCGCGCCAGAAAGCGCGCCTTGAGCCTGTGGGATCAATGGCGATCCTGCAACTGCGCGGGCCTCGCCTGCGCCTAATGCAGCGAGCGTCGGTTCCGAAAAATCGGTGTAGGTTTTGCTTGGGAAAAAGTCGCGCGGTTGCTCGAACAGGTTTTCGGCCTCGCCCAAAATCCGCGTTAGATGCGGTAGGGCATAGGCTGGCGGCGTCGAGGTTGATGTATTTGATACCGTGGTGACTTTATCGTCACCGCCGCCGAATAAATCGCCGATAAAACTCATGTTAAATTCCTCGCCATGACCGTCGCCATTTCGTCAAATCCAAGTGTTTTGCCCCAGCCGCGTCTACCAATAATCGACGCCTGCGTGCAGCCGTTTTTCTTTGCGTTTTCGCTAACGCGCTTTTCTATTTCTTTTAGTTCTTTCAGATCGCCGCCAGCGAGCCAGTAGTGCAGTTGGCGACCGGCAGGGAAATCCATCTCTTGCGTCACCACCGCGCAGCGTTCGCCGACATGCAGCGCCGCCTTGCCGTCTTCGACCATTTGCAAAACATCATCGACCGTGTGCGTGTTCCCGCAATGGTCAAGCGCGTCTTGAATATATTTTCTAGCCGATGACTGCGTAGGCATAAATTCGCGAGGTCGATGCAGATGCGTGTGTGATCGTGAAACTGTTTTTGCTACGCGCCGATACCCAGATATTTTCTGTAGCTGCATCGGCGGTTGTCGGCATGAACAGGATCACGCTATCGCCGCTAACGCGGTAATCTGTGACCGTCGTTGTCGTGGCTGAATTTGTTAACGTCACCGTTGCCGTCGCGTTCAGTTTTCCCTGCAGGATGTTATTGACGATTTCGCTGGTTTCTCTCGCATCAGAGAACGGCGTTAATGCCCGGAAACTTGTAGTCGCCATCAGCGCATGCCCGTCGCACGGGCATCAACATCAAGCCCCTGAGCTTGGTCCCACACTCCGGTGATGTTTAAACGCACCCGATGGTATCTGCCTTCACTACGCACCGGAATAAATCCCTCGGAGGTGGTGCTGGCCTCTGTTGAAAAAGTTACATCGTCGTAGGGCAACGCGCGGCTACCAACTTGCGCGGTCACGGTTGGCGTTTCGCCGCTGACATACGGAACGACGGTATTGACTAAGCTGCGGTTTTTGCCGATTTGAAATTCGCCGGTGTCGATGACTGCCGGTAGTCGATCCCCCGTAAAAGACTGGATTTTTTTATCGGCAGCGGCTGCGAAAAAGAAAGAGTCACCGAGGAAAAGTGGACTGTCCAAACTCGCGGGGAGTGCGTCTAGGCTAGAATTAACGTTGTCTAATTCTTCGAGCGTATAACCAACTGTGAAAAGCTGCGCCAACGCATCACAGGAAACGACCGCGCGGCTCCATCGATTAAGGTTGTAATTGTAGATCAAAAGCTCGTCGTTTTTTGTTCCTCCGCTATTAAACGAAGGGTAGGCCCAGACAACCGCCTGATTGAGAGGATCGACGGCAGCAACGATGTTTTCCTGCGCGGACAAATTTACGCGGTCGTAGAAAAACTGGTTTACTTTTTCCGCACCAATGGCCTGCAGTTCCGAGCCGGACAGCATATAAAAACCATCGTCAGAAAGGAAAAACACGGTGTTGCCGATTGACGCTACCGAGCCGGGTACGCTGCAGCCGCGCGAAGTGACGATTTTATCGAACTGATAAACTAGGGGAGCGCCCACAAATCCACCACGGACGATGCCGCGCTCGAATAACGCAATCGCGTATTCCCCGCCCACCAAACCGGTACAATCACCCAAATCTGGCATATCTTGATAATCAGATAGAGCCGTGCCGCTCGTCCAACTGGTCGCTGAATTGATACCGCTCCACCAAACTCGATAAGGCTTAACGCCATCGACGCCGTCGTTAGTGTTCGCAAACATAACCTGATCGCGCACCACTGCTACAAATTTAGCCTTCGGCGGCGTTCCGCCTAAATCAGCAAACGCTGCGCCGCTATCCACAGTCGTCGCTTGCGGTGGATCAGCGTAGTTGGTCGCTATCAGCGTTTCTCCAAATTGGACAAAATTCCAACGATCCTTCGATCCATTGGAATAATTCCCAGATTTAGAGCGGTCAGTCAGCGCCGAGGTTGCCGCCGTAAACTCGTAAAGTTTTGTCGAGTCTCCGCAATAAATCGCAACGTCGCCATCATCTGCTTTTCCTGCCGTCATGCCTAAAATATCGCCAGTCGCTGCGCCAGAAATCGCGCCCAAATCCTTCAGCGCCCGATAGCCACGGACGGCGGGTATGACGTTTTTGGCTTCGGTCGCACCCGCATTTTCGAATGCTGGCTGATCGGGTAGCCATTCCGAAAATTTCATCATGCCGCATAATCACTCGTTAAAATCAATGGACCGGCAAACCGAACGCGGTCTTCATCCGCCTGGATTGCTGCGGCTGCGCGTTGATACAGCGCGTCATGCTGCCCTTGTTTTTGATCGTCCATCAGATAACCAAACGCTTCCGACAGCGCGCCGTGCAGATACAAATCTGGGTGGCGGGTAAGAATATTGTTAGTCGTGTTGCTGTCGCTTAACGCGCTGACGTTCGCCACATAAGCAATTTCTACTGTGTGCGTATCGTCAGGAGCTGGTCGAAAATAAATCTCGGTGCCGACAATCGAATAGGCTTTTGGCTTGCCGTTGCCGGTCGATGGATATTCCCGATCCGCAGCATCCGGCGTCATGTACTTCAGAATTGTCCGTGGCGATGTGTTTAGACGCACATGCCTGACGCTTCGCACGTCAGTCGGCAGCGACAAATAGGCACCGCCCACGACGAGCGTAGCGGTATAGCGTGTTTCTTGGCTGCGAGTTTCCAGCTCGCGGTTCATTCGCGCTTCGGCCAGCGCAATAAATTCGGCGGCGCGGTCTGCCATATCTGTGCGCGCCAGCCAGTTATCTATTGCGGTTTTCAGTTCCGCGAAAGTGGAAATCGCCATCAGATTTTACCCGCAGTCGTCCTAAAAAATCTGTTTTCGGGATCGTTCAGCCACTTCTTCCAAGCTGCCAAATTGTGCTTTGGCTCACCTAATTTTTTCACCATGTCGTAGTAAACGGTGGCCGGGATATCAGCGACTTTGTGGTGATGGTGACTTCCGGTTTGGTAGTCGCCAGGTTTCCATTCGTTAGACGCACGTTTGTTTGCCTCAAGAATTGGGTCGAGCTTTTGGCGCGTGACAACGTGCATATCATCGCCGCTCGTCTCGAAAGTCGTGACCTTGCCGGGTGCTGTGCTAATCAGTTTTTTCATGCAAGAAAATGGGAGGGCCGAAGCCCTCCCGTCTCCATTTAAGTTTTAAGTTGTTGATAGATCGAAAACAGCGCCGTGTGCTTTTGGAGCCGAAACGATCAAAGTCCATTCCGAAAGGATCGAAAACCTCGTTGCATCGCCAACGATTCCGGCATCAACAGACGAGAACAGCCGTCCCGGTAGATGACCAATACTGTAATGGTCCGTATCGAGAAGCATAATTTCCGTATTAGCGGCCTGCCTGTCGATGACAACGTTCAAAGTTCCGAAGTCGGTTAAATACATCGACACGCTGCCGATGATTACCGCGTCGGTCGGATTTCCCGCCGTCATATGCAACTGATTTGTCACCGCACTGCCGGAAGACAAATCACTGAAAGCAACCTTATTCGCTGGCGAAACCACCATCATGTCAGGTGATCCACCGTCTGAATAAGCCGCCTTCATGGCTGCATCAATTTTCGCCAACGTCAAAGCGGCATTCGTTCCCGCCATGTCACTGACATTTGTGCCGTTTCCGGTTGGAGTCGTTGATGCACTAATGAGCGACACATTGGTCATGTAGCTCAACAGCTTGCCTGCCTTACGTGGATCAGAAGAACTCTGAGCCTCATTTTTGAACAAAGACTTGTCTATATCTCGCCTTTGTTCCAAGCCTTTCAATAACTTAACGTAGGCCGTTTCCTTGTCCCGGCCTGCCTTATCCACGGCGTCCAAGGTGCCAGAAACTTGGGCAGCTTGGACAGAGATTTGGTGATAGTTCCCAAGTCTCGTAGTTGCCGTTGGGTTCACATAACTGAAATCGGCTCCTTCATTTACATAATTTGTATCTGAAGCCGCCGTCAAAGTTTGAACTTGCCATTCATGATAAACGGCTTTCGTCACCTGCTTTTTACAATTCGAGAAAACAGGCGTTTCTGCCGGGTCAATCCTTTCGATAACGTTTGAAAGGTCTTCGCGTTCGCCCACGGCGGCAGCGGTATTCCAAGTAGCCATTATGGCCTCCTATTGGTTGAGCATATATTCGATGGCAGCATCCATGGCTTTCCCGCCTTTCTGCTTGCCAATGTTTTGAAGCTGTTGTCGCTTCCGCTTCGCTGAGATTTGTCGCTTCGTCGTAGGCTGTCCGCCCTTCACCATCTTCGGAGCTTTTTTCGCCTTCTTGGCGGCGGCCGGTTTTTGCTTCATTAATTCATCGTATAAATACGCTTTGCGGAGCGCATTTATTGCACGATGATCGCCGGCTTTCTGAAGTTCGTCAGCGGTGTAACCGAGGTGTCGTTGCGCATAAGTATAAACGGCATTCTTTTCCTTTTGCGCAACCTCTGGATCACGCCACTCTGGTACGACCTCCAAAAGTTTTTGGCCTTCCTGTTTCAGATACTCTTGCTGCTGAGATTGCAGGGCTGCCATTTGCTCCTGATTGACCCTCTCTTGTTCTGCCTTCACTTGTGCCATCGCTTCCTTACGGTCACGGTAGGCTTCGCGTTGACGAACATATTCGAGCGGGTCTTCTGCATTCAGATTATCCCAAAACTCTTGCGATGGTTCTGATTGCTGAAGTGCGGCCTCGACGGCTGCGAGTTGGTCGGCATAAGTTTGACGCTCTGCCGACAGCGCCTGCAGTTCCGCATCGGCCTGCTTCCGGCCCTCCGCGACTTGCTGCGTTTTGCGCGTATAATCGCTCTGACGCATATAACCAGACTGCAACTCGTCTAGCGTCAAATCGAGTTCGTCATCGCCAACGCGGACACGATAGGTTTTTTCTACCGGCTCTTCCTCGACGGCTTCGACTGCCTCTTCGTCCTCCTCAATTTCCTCGGATTCATCCTCTTCGGCGTCATCGGCCTGCAGGATTTCCTCGGAATCTTCGGATTCCGTTTCGGCTTCAACCTCAACCTCTTCGGTTTCGGCAACAACTTCTGGCTGCTCTGGCGTTTCCTCAACAGGGGCTTCGGCGGCGAGAAGGTTTTCCACTGCGTTCGCAATGGATAGCGGAGTCGCTTGCGCGGTTGCTTCGCTCATTCATAAATCTCCAAATTTTATATGTGACTGCCTTGCGGCTTGGTCAGTGCATCAATTTTCGATGCACCTCGTCTTCAGCCATCGCGCCGGTTTCAACGACGCTTTTTAGATGACCATGAAATTCTTCTAGCGCCTGCAGTAAAAAATACAGACGCTCTCGGCCGCTGATATCATCAACGGGTGATGTGGCCCATTCACTTTTATATCTGTCACGCAGATGGTCGATTGCCTCTGCGAAAATCTCGTTACGAAAAACTTCCTTCGCCTTTGCGGCGCGATAGATTTCCGCCTGACGCTTGCCGTCGTCGCTCATGCGCGTGGCAGATTAGTGCTAATGTCGATGCCGGTTGAGGCTTCAAGGCCGCGAAGCTGCGCTTCCATTTGCATTTCTTGGGTGCGTAGCTCCATTTTCATTTGCATTTCCTCGCGCTTCAACTGCATCTCGGCAGCAGCCTTTTCACGCTTCATTTCGATCTCGGCCTGCATCTTCATTCGGTCGCTTTCGATCTCGGCCTGGATTTTTGCCCGCTCCAATTCTATCGCTTCTTCCTGCGGTGATTTTTGCTCCGCATGACGGGCCTGGATTTTTTGCTGTAATTCTGGCGGCAGATTTTCAGGATCAAGAAGGAAGGCGCTGCTATCCTTGAAGCCGTTGAGTTCAATAATTTTGGCAAGCGTGTCCCGATATTGCTGCAGGGTGCATAGCGGGTTGGCGACGCCTAGCTTGGTCAGGATTTCTTCCTGCTTCGCGGCTACTTGCGTCAGAACCGCAATGCGCTTTTCCGTATCTCCGGTGCCGATGCCGACTTCAATAATCGTATCAAACTCGGTATCCCACTCTTGCGGGTCCATCGGGACGAATTTGTTCCGCAGCCGCACGATACGCTGGCCTTGCTGATATGTCTGAACCAAACGCAAGATCGATTGCATCAAATGCTTGATGCCTGTCTCCGCAAAAACACGCGCAATCATTTCAATCTTTTGCTGACTTGCGCTGATCGTAGCCGCAACGGCTGCACGGGTGCTTGATTGTAAACTATCAGGATCAAGCCCCTGACTAGCCTTGGTCATTCCCGTGCGGTTTTCTTTGACCTGATCGATATACTGCAATAACGGGAAAGCCATCTGATTAATCGAAGGCGGTGTAATTGGCTGCACCATTCCAGGCGCGCGCATCCTGACAACGCCGCCGGGGCGGTTGCTCATCAGATCGTCGATATTAACCTGACCCTCGACGGCTGCGATACGCGCGTTATTGGTAAGGTAGACGTTATCAAGTTGCTGGCGAAGCAGCGACGACTTGATTTCCTGTAAATCCTTTACCAACTCCGCGACACTGCGGCCCACCATGCGGTGCGGCATCAAAATGGGACTGACGACGCTAAACGGCATCATGCCATACGGTTCGTTTTTTACGATCTCATAGCCATCACCGATGCAGCAAACTCGGCGTAATTCAGCAACGCCATCGTCGTCGTAGTCTGTCTTTAAATATACCTCTGTATAAAGGACGCTTTGCTGACTTGGATCAAGCGTGCTGTCTTCCTCGCCGCTCTCCAAATCTTCAAAACGGTTCTGGCGCTCGTCATCAACCTCACCAAAACCGGCGTTGCTCTCAACCAACTCACGATCATATCCCATAGAAATAAGATCGCTTGCGGGCATCCGGGTACGATGGGCTGCAAAGCGGCAGTCATCCATACTCTTCGCGCGGCGGTTGAAAAGAAATTCCTCTGGGGGAATGTTTTCAACGCGGACGCGGCCATCATGTTCCGTTTTCTTAACCCGAACATCATAGGCCATAGGTGCGGGTACGGTGGTGCCATCGGGCAAAACCTGATCCTCGCCCATCGGCTCCATTTCCTGCTCGACAACCTTAATGTCAGAGTCGGCAAGTAATGCCGTTAATTCATCTTCGGTAAGGCCGACATAACTATCTTCTGTGACAGTCTCCGTTTCGTCGTAATAGCTTTTGACGACGCCGTACTTGAATAACAGCGCATCCTTCAAAAAATTGTGAAGAATGACGAAACCGTTATTGTCGCTGTTCAGAATGAAATTCACATAGTCGGTTGCCTGGGCGGCGGCTTCCACATCTTCGGGACCGCGTGGTGCGAAACGAACAAAGTCACCGCTCGCCGTAAATATCTTCATCAGTGACGGCAACATCGCCTCAATCGTATCGGCAACGTCACTGCTAACAACCGCAGAGCGACCATCCATCTCGTTGCCGAACGGTTCGCCCAGATAGTAATCCATTGTCTCGATGCGGTCAGACGATAGCTCTGTATCGTGATAATTGACCGCAGATTCAATTTCATTACGGACGATATTATGGAATTCTATGTCGTCTTTTTTAGCCATGTTCGCCCTGCATGATTTTCGAGGCTGCAACGCCTAAATCGTAAAGATGCCCATCAAGGTCAGTGCCGGATTTCGCGCGCTTGGTAACGAAAACCTCGCACGGTTTTCCGTCGCGCGGATCGAAGCCTACTGACACAATGAACGGGCCAACCGTTTCGCTGATTTGATGGCGGCGGGTGGGTAGGTCACTTGCCACGCTTTTTCCTTGTCAATTTCTTGCCTGTTTTCTTGGCGTATGCCTTGGCTGCTTTTATGTTTTTCTTGCCGTAACCAAAGCTCTTTTTACCGACTTTAGGCATCAAGCAATCCTTTCAACTGGCGCTTGCCGATTTTGCTTTTGTTCAGATCGTCGAAAAGGCCGCGTCCGTATTTTTTGACCGCAGACTTTCGGATGATGTATTCGCCGCCGTGGGCTGTTATGTCTTTAGGACCGGAACCGGAGAGTAAGCCGCCGAGGTGCCATTCATCGTCATCGCCTTCCGGGCCACCTTCATCATCGCCACTGTTATCCGCGCTGCCGCCGCCCGCACCTTCGTCGCCGCCGCCAGGGGGCGCGCCGCCGCCAAATTCTGCAGGATCGCCTGCAGAGTGTCCAACGGGGCCAGCGGGAGGGCCGGATACCGTGCCGCCAATGTCGCCATAAGCGGGGCCGGGGGGAGGGGCTGGGGGTGTGCCAGTGGGTGCGGAAGGCGGCGCGCCGGGGGGCTGAGTAGGGTCGACGGCGAACGGGTCAATGGGTGGACCCTGCGGAGGGGTGGGGTCTTCAGTTGTATCATCTGCACCCGGCGGGCCACCTAGACCGCCCAATATACCCTTTGGATCAATGCCCCACGCTTCAAGTGCAGCTGTGTCTACATCGTCGTCTTCGCCAAAAAAGTAGTCGTAGCCACGCGCTAACGTAAACGGGAAGGACAAAGCTGCGAACGCTGGGTTGACTAACCCCAATGCAGTGAATATCGCGTCAGCTATGTTGAAACTGGTGTTACTCACCGGATCAAGCGGTTCACTGTGGGAATCCGGGTCGCCGTCAAAGATAGGCTGAATACGCGCATAGTCGGACAACAAACCCCTATCCGCTTTTGCAGCGTCGAGATCAGATTGGTAAATCGGATAACTTGATGCGCGCTGCGTTAATGTCCTGCGCGGAGTAGAGCTTGAAATTGTGGTTCTGCCGGTCGGAACATCGATGATCGAATAAGCTGGATAATCTGACCAGAGGTTAGGATCGGCATATGGATCATATTGCGCGGCAAAGGTATTATTTGCAGGCGTGGTGAGCGGCAGTCCGAACTCGTCATACGAAAACGGGCTTTTCGGTAGCTGGTCAAAAATTGACATATCAAACCACAAAAGAGGTGTCAGGAGTAAAGCTACGATTCCACGCATAGCGAGTTCCATGCGCGCCGACGATTGCGTTAGAACTGAAGGTTAAGCAAAAGGCGTCTGCGATATCAGGCGATTTGATGCCGCGCTTGCGCATCTCGTCCTTGCTTTCAACCTTTATCTTGCCCGATGACGTAAATGCGAAGCGCGGAGCCGCTAGTTCGCTGACCAACATCTGATCGTCTGGAATATGACAATCCTTAGCCTCAAACCATTCGCGGCAGCGATACCAAAGCTCGTCACGCAGCCGCATGTATTTCTGCCCCATGCTGGCGCTTTCGGCGACATTTATGCCGCGTGCGGGTAAATCAAGTTCGATGCAACGGTCTACAACCCCCGCGCCGATGCCGATGCTGTCGATGCAAATCTCTTCAGGGCGGTCCATGATGGGGGTCGCGTCATATTCGGACTGAATGATGCCGCACAGTTCCATTGTTGACTTATCGCGCCACGCTTTAGGCGGCTCTATAAGTGTGTTTCCACGGCGCTTCGCGAGTGCAGATCGATCTGATCCGTAGCGTGCCGGGTCAATTCCCCATATGACGGGGGCCGTTTGCGATGCTTCAACGTCGCGAACTAAGGCCGCTTCAATGAGGTGCAGCGGCACAAGCGTATCTTCGTCCGCTTGCGGAAATTCGCCCAAAACGCGGACACGGAAACTATTGCTGCTTTCGCCGTATCGGATACCCATGTCGCGAATGAAGTCAGGGCTGACGAGAGGATTGTCATAGCAGCTTACCTTTCTTGTCCACCAATCCTCTACGAGATCGGTATGGGTGCGGTAGAAAAAACCGTTGCCGCGCACTGGGTTGCCAAGCATGAGCGTGGTTGCATTGTGACCGCTCATGCTGCCCGCCGCACTCTCATATACTTCTTCGGGAACACCGCTGGCTTCATCGACTATAAGAAGCACGTTCTCGCTATGTACTCCTGCCAAAGATTCTGGACGCTCCCTGCTACTGGTGCGGGCGCTGCAGAAAGCCTCTGTGGGGCTGGATTTCAGTACAATTCTGTCACTAGTGGCCTCAAATAGCTTATTGATGGCCGGGGGGAGTTCCTTGAGGCGGCGTTTTGTTTCCGCGAATAACGCATCATAAAGCTGGTTGGCGGTGGGGGCCGTGACGACCACTTTGCATGGATATCTGGTGGTCATGTACCAAAGGAGCAATGTGGCAGCACAACTTGATTTGCCTACACCGTGGCCGCTGCGGATGCTTAACCGGCGTTCGCCACTTGCGATAGCGCGCATGACTTCTGCTTGCCAGGGTAGCGGCTCCATGCCGATAACGTGCTTGCAGTAGCCCACGGGGTCATCTTTGTAACGCCTGATGAACGCGGTCCATGCGCCTTCTGTTTCGGCCATTTATACAATTTTACTCATTAAGTGTACGCGGAGGTTATACAAATATATCCCGCCCCCCGCGTTGCGCGACTGGGGGGGGTCTGCGTCGATCCGGGCGTTAAACGGCTTGAATCGACGACCTAATGTTAAACCAACATTACGAAAGCGTGCTATATCAATGGGTTGCGCGGATATCGTTACGAAATGTTACGCACTAACGGAAATTGACGACCTTTTTCTCTGTCTCGTCGTCGTCTGGCTCGTCCGCCAAGGTCTGCACTGCGTCAAGGTGTTCGCGCGCGTCGTCAACGCTAACCTTCTGTTTTTCAACGTATAATCCGGCCAGCTTGCCGAGCGCGACCGCAGCTTGCGAGGCCGCGCCGTGCTGCCCGGCAGCCGTCGCGCCATCGACCGCGCGCCGTAGATATCCGCCGATTTCCTCAAATGTGATGGCTTGAAAGTCGGATTGTTCCGATTTTATCTTCTCAACCATTAGGGCCACGTTAGGGACAGACAATTTGCGGTGAGCTTCGACGCGGATGGCGTTATCTGTCCAACCGCTTGTCTTGTACACCTTGCGGTACGCCTCGGCTGCGCAGCCTAAAGCAACGTATTTGCGCGCGAACCGTTCCTGCTTAATCGTTAGCTTCGCGGCCATAAAAAAAACGGCTTCCGCCGCTCCCAAAATTACAATCGATACATCGCGAATATCAGAAAACCGGCTATCTCACAAGCGCCTATATAATAATGTGACCTAATGTGTGTTTTTTTTGTTGCAATCTATGTAACAGATAGTTACATATTATATATACAAAGCAAGGGAGCAAAACATGACACGCGAACAATGGCTTTTAAAACTGGCGGAAGGATTGGAGAAAACGGTTTTCTCCGACGCTGCCGCAGAACTGCCGAAATACCGCGTCACTTGCGGATTTCCAAGCAAAGGCGGATTGGCCGCGAAAAAACGCACCATCGGCCAATGCTGGTCACCGAAGGCCAGCAATGACGACACAACCGAAATTATTATTTCGATTACTCAAGATGAACCCATGACGGTTGCCGGTGTTTTAGCGCATGAAATGGTTCATGCGGCAGTCGGAACCGAAGCTGGGCACGGTCCAATTTTCCGGCGACTTGCCCTGGCAATTGGCCTAACCGGCAAAATGACCGAAACAACAGAAACGGAAGCGTTTAAACATCGCGTGCAGCCGATACTTGATGAAATCGGTGAATATCCGCACGCGAAATTAGACGCAAGCCAACGCAAAAAGCAAAGCACGCGGATGGTCAAGGCCGCCTGCAGCGATTGCGGCTATACCGTCCGGCTTTCGCGTAAATGGTTGGCGGAAGCTACACCGATTTGCCCGATCCATTTTTCCGAAATGAGCTACTAAGGAGATAAAAATGCTTTCGACAAAATTACTAATCACGCCACAAGAAATGAAGAAACAAGAATCAGATATGGAAGCCATCGAATCTATGGTCGACCGACTAGGAATGGCTGAGGTTATGCTTTTACTCACACATATATGCGGCGAAAAAGCAGAACATATCAGAGAAAATTGGCAAGACCAAGAATTGGCGAAACACTGGGATTCAGTAGCCGACGCATTGATATCTAAACGTTTGTCAAACGCTTTAAACAAACTCTCGCAGTGACCACCGCCTAGCGCATCGAAAACGGTGCGCCTTGCCGTGTTCATCTGAAGAAAAGGAAACAAAAAAAATGCCCACAAAATGCAAGCCATACTTCGTAGCGGTCAAATTCGTACAAGGCCCAAAGAAAGGTCAAATCAGAGTTTGGAAAGATTACGACGAGTCACATTGTTGGGGTTCTCCTCTTTATGAGGTGCTTGGATATTTCGACAGGAAACCAAGCAAGCAAGAAATTCAAGAATCAGAATGACCACCGCCTAGCGCATCGGAAACGGTGCGCCTTGCAGTGTTCATTTGAAGAAAGGGAAACGAAAATGTATCGAATTAATATCAAACAAATAGAAAAATTAATTGACCGCCTAAACGAAACAGCGGGAACGCCTAAAAGCGCCTATACAAAAAACAGCGATGGCCGCTTGGTTCCTAACCCGGACCATTTCTATCTAGCCCAGGCATATGGCGGTTGCAAACTTGAACAAATATGTAAAGGCGGCGGAGCGCGTGACCCTATCAGCATGGGATTCGTCACAAAGCGCGAATGCTTCGATTTGGTTTCCGCCTACCTCAACGGAATGGAGTCCGCAAAGTGACCACCGCCTAGCGCGTTGTTTAAACAGCGCGCCTTGCAGTGTTCATTTTTGGAAAGGGAAAAGAAATGAAAATAAAAATCACACAAACTATCGAAATCGACAAAGACGCATGGGCCTTAGAATTTGGGCTTACCCCGTACAGCGATAAACGCGACCCATCTGGAGAGGCTATGAGGTGGAGAGTCCGTCAAGACGTAGAAAAATATTTTGAGGGCTGGCTCCAAGGCCACATCAAATGCTTGGGGTTAGAATCTAAATGCAAATCCTAAAAACCACAATCGAAGCAACCGCGTGGCTCATATTTTGGATCATGCTCTTATCAGCCTACGCAATCTTCGCATAGGCACGCCGCCGACGGGCTGCAACCCGACGACGACGCTAACCACAACAAGGAAGGAACCCTTGCAATGGCATATTATAATACTGACGATAATTGGGGCCGAGGCAACGGCTACGATCACGACGCCGGAATGAGCGTCAACGCGCTGCGCGCTTACGACGATGGCCGCAAGCCGCTTTCAAAAATAACCGCCGACGATCTCAAATTTGCAGGATGGACCGAAACCAAAAAACTCGCAATCGCACTGGCAAAGGACGGCTTCTGGCGCACGAGCGAATGGCACCACAGCGGCGGCACTTGGTACAACAAGGTTGATTTTTACGATCCCGCCGAACTGGTGCAGGCATGGGAAGCAGCCGACGACACAAAGCGCGAAAAGCTGCGAAATCTTGTAAAAGTACAGAAAAGCGACGACGATGCCGTGCGCGTTAAAGGCTCGTTTCCAGTCTGGGGCGGATCGCGCCGCAGACCGCGCATAGTAGATTACAGAAGTTTTGAAGGAACTAAACGCGGCAATTGGATTTTTCTCGATACAGGTGGAAAGAAAAAAGCGAACGGAAACCACATAACCTTCTATGAAATTTAACCCACTGATGAGCCGATTAGATTTCGGCGAAACGCCCCAAAGTGGGCGTCTGGGAAATTAAAAAAAGGAAGACAAAATGACGACTAGAAGCAGCCCAAAGGGTAAAAAATGCTGGAACCGTCACAATAGCGGAACCACCATAAGCAGCCGGTTAAGCGTGGGACTTCCAGCGGACCTAGACGCATTCCTGACCGAAAAATCGGATGCGATGAAAATTTGCAAAGCCGAAGTGATCCGATCATTGATCCGCGACTTTCGGTATTCATCGGCCCCCGTGTTAAGCGTAGATGATAAATTTGTGTGGGCCGTATCAGCTTTTAGCGAACACTTTGGGGGATTTGCCACACGGAGCAGTGAGGGCTGTGCCGCTTGGGACGGAGAAACCTCAGAAATTTGGAACGAATATGAGAAATACAGCTATTGGCTGTACCTCCAGACAAAGCCAAATGTCACGGTTGAAATCAACGATATCTACACATTAGGTGACAATTTTCCGCCCTGGGGTATCGCATACGTTGTTGGGTACTGCGAAATGAATGACATCCCCTGCAAAGTCGGTTCATGGGGAATAACGAAACGAGAATAGCGTTTAAACGCGCTAGGAGCGCCATACAGCAACATCTAGTTATTTTTAGGTGTCCGACTACCAAATAAGCCTGAAACGCTCCACAGCGGCCTCAAAACGCGATTTAAGCAATTCCGGCCCTATCCCCATCATTTTTCCGACGCGGGTCCATTGTGGACCGCGTGGCCTCTCAAAACCACGCCGGTTTGCCGACATGGTGACCGCTACCATCACCCGCGCATCTTGCGGGTCAACCTCCCAAATCAGATCGATCAAATGATCCAGACGATCAATTTGCGCTGCAGTCGGTGGGCCGGCGCTAACCTCTACCTTGTTGTAATTATACGCTAAATGTGCATCACGCAGCCAATCAGGCCAAGCGGACCGATATTCTCGCGGCCCGCCTTCGCGCGGCAGTCGAGCGATGGTGCGGCCAGCTTCTAGGATGTGCTGGTGCATCTCCTCGCGAGAGATCAAAACGGCAACTCGTCGTTTAGATCGCCGGATTTTGGCCGGTCTGCCGTAACTTCCGCACCCGGCCACGTTTCCTTCACACGCCCAACCAACGACGACCGCTCCTCCGCAGCCGCCGCAACCCGTACAATTTCACCCATAGTCCAGCATCTAACGCCAGTATTTGCCTTGCCGTACCTGATCGCATCCGACGCATCTCGCACAAAGGCGTGCGGAACATCGTCGTCATCGCGCCACAGCCACGCCACAACATCGACCGGTTGATGTCCCGCTGCCGTCGCTTCCACATCCAGAGCGTCCCAACCGCGCATCATCACCGACGCACGATGCACCACCGCAGCAACGTCATCAGCTTCCAACGCGGCATCCAATTTCGCTTTCGCCATCCCGAACCGCGATGCCGTCTCCGGCGTTACCAAATCCGGCAATCTATCCACCCCCCATTTTTCCTCCATCCTCGACGCAGCCGCATCGAGTGGTCGCAACGCGTGATAGATGCCATCGGCAATCGGATTCGAAAACGTCTCCGGTGCCGTGATTTTATCTGGACGCTGTCGTCTAAATCTGGGAGCCATCGCGCGCCCCCATCCCCCTGCGGGGGGAAGTTCTATACCCCCCCGTAGGGGGGGAAGATCTCGGATTCTTATAACCCTTTGATTCTGCATCGAAATTAGAAATCCTGGGCAAGCCTTCTCGCGATCTTTTTTTCGTCAATGTTTTCAATGTCATAACTCAAAAAACCCCTTTTTCTCGTCATAGCCCAAAATGCCATCTCCATACATCTCGTTTACAATTTTAACGACCTTTCCGGGTGCCTCTTTTATCGTTTTCGGCAGCGCCGTTTTGAATGATCTCGGCCCCTGCTTCCGGTATCCCGCATCTCGTGAATAGGCACCCTGGACTTCCGAAATTATTTTATTCTTCAGCGCCCGTTGCTCGATCTTGTCCACCTGATCCGGCTCCGTTGGCAACTGATAGACACCTCGGTCCCACAGCAACGTAATATCGTGGCTGTCACCGCTGGCGCTGTAATTAGATTTCTTGCGTGATAGTGTCCTGATATCGTCTCCATCGTCAGAACGATGGAAGTATGCCCGCGCCCTCGCGCTGTTCTCCCATGCCGTACTCCCACTCAATCCGCTGCCGCTTGACAACCCGGATAGCGACGGGTGCGCCAGCATCAAAACGGTGGCATCATGTCCTACGCAAAAGCTGCCCAAATATGTCTTTATAAACGTATTAACTTCTCTCCTAATATTCTCATTACCACCAAAAAGGTCAGCCGCTGTATCCAGTATTATAAGCAATTCTTTGCTATCAGTTTCTTGCTTTATCCACTCAATCTTTTCATTCAGTTCTGCAAAAAACTTGCCAGCCTTATCCTCGCCTTGAGATGGAAAGGTCACAAGGATGTTATCCTCACCAACGCGCGGCCATATGAACAGGTCAGTCGGCCCGTTTCCGGTTATCTCGTTGACTCCAAGCCAATCGTTAATAGCAAGCTGTCGCCTGCTAATTTCCAACTCGTCGTCCTCGCACAGCACCGCCAGCACTGGCATCTGCCGCGTTTCGATCCCCAGGAACCCGTCGCCGGTTGCGACACAGTTAGCCAATTGCTGCACAAGCAGCGTCTTACCAACGCCACCGGGACCAAATAAAAGAGAAACGGCCTTTGAGGGAAACCAATCTTCCAGCAACCATTCCCGATCTGGTAATGGGCCTCGTATTTCGCTGGCGCGTAAGAGTTCGCTGGTTGTTCTTTTAATATCCTGCGGCCCGTCATATTGCGGCTCCCGCAGTGCGCGCAGATCAAACCCATATTGCGACGCCCAATGGTAAATCGACCCGGCACCGATATGCCGCACCTCTTTGATGGAGTTCCATGCGCGGTCAGTCTCGTCCTCATCATACTTATTTGACCGCTTCGACCAGCGGTGAGCGAGTTCCCGTCCATCTTCGCCTAACGCGCCCTTGATGGCGTGCAGCGTATTAACCCAATCGTCATAGTGTTCGTCATCATTCGGCAGCACAGCCAATGCGACGCTGATCTCACTCACCTCGCCGTCAAGCTCTTTTAAATTAAGCGTTTGCTGCGTTGCCGGTTTCCGCTCACTCACCCGCCCTTTAAGAGTACCAGCGTTTTCCAGCGCCAAGCGGCTGCGTTCCAGAAACTCATGCAGTTGTTCATGCGTTACCAGCGTCAGATCACCGGGCGCGATATTCTGGATTGAATCATGTGGCCATTTGTACGGCTGTCGCGTATCCTCATGGATGCCGCTGGCGACGAATTGCTGCCCCTCGCCTAAAATCTCGACGGCTGCGGCTTCCTTGCAGCTTGGCAGATCGTAGGTCCCGGTTTTCTGTTTCCGCCATGCGTCGCCGTCGCAGCGGTATACGAAAAGCGATTTCGGCGATTTACCGATGCGCTTTGGCGCGTACCCTAAAATCTCCTGCGCCAGCCGCTCCACAGCGTCGGCGGTAAAGGGACACATAATATCGATATCAACGGCAACGATGTTATGGTCACCGCCGCAAAGCGTTCCGATGCTTGCGTTTGCGTGCCGCTCAAACTGTAACGCTTCGTCAGGCCGCTTCGTCCACGCCTCAAGGATTGGTCGCTTTCCGCCTCGCGCCACTGGCGTTATGTCGTATCCGGCCTCAACCAGAGACGGGCCGTATTGAGCGTAGCGATTACTCACGTTCACCATCACAGCAATCCATCACTGGTCGATGACAAGCCATGCACTCGTAATGTCCACGAACAAATTCCAACCGTGTAATCGCGCCGCACCAAGGGCATGTTTGAAGGGAATCGGGGGGCGATTTTTGCCCCCCATTTTCTTCAAAACTCATCGCTCGCAGATGCGGGCGCTGCGGCTGGTGCTTTCGCTGGTGCTTCGGCTGGTGCTTTCGCTGGTGCTTCGGCTGGTGCTTTCGCTGGCGCTCCAGCTTCAGGCAGTGACGTTGGCCGGTCTGCCATCTTCGCTATCTTCCAATTCGGAGCGTAATAGTCACCGGCCTTAGTTGGATTGCCGTCAACCTCAATCACCGGAACCTTCCCGCCGTCCTTCTGCGCCTCATACGCGCTATATAAGGCGCTGAAAGCCCTGGTTACCGTACCAGCATCGTGCATGAATTCGACCGTGCCGCCGAAGTGGTCATTGCTGAAAACGAGTAGTTTAAACGCGCGTTTCCATTTTTTATCAGGATCAATCGGGTCTGGCGGCGGCATAGGCGCGGATTCAGAGAGCGAGGGGTCTGGCTCAAAAACAGGATAAGAGCCGTTAAATCGGCTCCAACCTGTCTGCAAACTGTCCATATCGAAAACGCATGTGAAGCCGGTAGGAAATCGCTTTTCACCATCTCCATCCTTCATCCACCAGTTGCCGCCCGTGGCTTTAAAGCGCAGCTTGTCGTAGAACTGACCGCCACCGCTTCCTTCGCTTCCATCATCAAGATTAAGAGGCATAATGATCTTCTCCGTTTGTCTTTTGCCCTTTGACGAGTTGGCTCAATGTTTCCATGTGATCGAGGAGCCGTACGTTGCTCCCCCTCATCTCAAGTTGCTCGCGTTTAATTTCCAAAATTTGATCTTCCAGCCGCGCGACGCGCTCCGTGAGCAAGCTAACCTCTTCAGAAGAGCCGCCGCGCTCCTGAACTTTCCCAAATGTCGCCAGTCGCGTTCCCGCGATTACTGTCCTGGGAACGCTAAATTTTTTGCCTACCAGTTTGTCGCTCCAGCCGTCCTTGTAGGCGACATAATCGCCGGATGTTTCCAGCACACTTCCCAAAAAGGTCTGTATTTCAAACCTTACTTTTTGGTCTAATCTCATAACAAAACTCCTTTTTTTCTGGCACTTCTTGTTGGGCGCGGTGCCGGATAGCGCCTAGTAACCGAATATCTCTTTGGCCTTCGCGCGCGTCTGCGCTGACCAGTAGAAGTGATCGAAATTAGGGATCACGGCTGCAGCGATTTCTTCCTTTGTTTCAAAGTTTCCAAGGAAGCTGTTTAAACGCCGCGCCGTCTCGCAGACCTCCAGCCAATCCTGATCGCTATCAGTAAGCCGATGGCGCACAGATTTTTTAGGCGTCAGGTAAATGAAATCGACCGCACGGTTGCCGCTGGCGCGTTGATAGATTGCGCCTTGGCGTCGATGCGATGCGCTGATCGCAGACGGCAACCGGGTTGTTGTTTTCAGATCGATAACGGCATCTTCAAAATCGAAGTCGGTGTATCCCATCAATGGGATATCAATGCCGGGGATTTCAATTTCGACGCGCCGCTGGTAGCCCTCCAGCTTTGGCAATTTACCGTCGAACAGCGCAATGTACTGTTCGACCATCGGCTTGATGTTCGCGCGTTCCTTGTCCCGCGCTTCGCCGTTTACGCCTAGAGCGGTGCGCTTGTTGAATTCCTTCAACGCCTCTTCGGCAGGATCATCGAACTCGCCGCCATTGTGTGCGACTTGGCAGCCAAGCTCGACGGCGAGGCCGCGTGCCATTGCCGCGTTAACCGGATCGCGGACGCCAAATAAATAACGCAATACCCAAAGGCTGATATCAACGCGCGCCAGATCAATTGAACTGTGTGAAAGGTGGCGGATGCCGTGGTCACTCAACGCTGACATTTTACCGCCTCTACATATTTATTATACGCCTCTCGCCGCTTTCCCTCGCTCCAATACCAGCGCGGCATCCGCTCATAGCAACGCTCTAAATCCCGGCACCACTCGCCATAGGTCATCATTTAATAAGGCCTAACTGGCGGAAAATTGTTTCGACGGTTGCCTCACTCATTACATAGAGGCGTTCGTTTCGATCCTCTCGCAGCACCAGCATATCGGCGTCGTCTTGCGCGAGGCTTTGGTACAGAAACTTGAAACCGGATTTCTTGCGCTTGCATTCGACAGTGAAACCGGCCAGGAGCAAATCTCCCGCATACTCGTCGCCAAGCTGTCCTTTGTACGCACCGCTACCGAATACGCGGTTGCATTCCAGGCCTTTGTCTTTCCAGAAACGTACTGTTTCGGCCTCTAGCTCGTAGCCGCGCTTCTTATTGCGGTTGCGCTTTATGTTTATTGTTTTCATAAAGCAGCCAGCGCCAGATCGCGCGCAGTCACCCGGCCTTCTGTAATCTCTTCGATTGCCAGCGTGTGCCGTGCATTGGGTCGCCGTGCGCCCGTCACCCAATGGTGGACCGCAACGTGACTGACGCCGAGTTTTCTGGAAAATTCCTTAGCGGTGATTTTTTCGTCTTTCAGGTATTCGTCTAAATGCATAATTCACCGTTTGGGGAAAAAAGCGGGCGGTGCCACTGGAAAACACCGCCCGCAGTTCCGCGCTTGCGGAAGGGAGCACCGCTGCGCGGTAGGGGAACGATGAATATGTAACAACTTGTTAATCTTTTGTATACATCTTTTTTGCGTATTTTTTAGTTTCCGCCTGTTGACCGTAAAAGTACATTAGTATACTTAAGAGGTACCAATATGTACTTTAGGGTATGGAAATGGACAATTTGCTTACACCGGAACAAGCTGCCGTCGAGCTTTTTGGTGACTTTGGTCACGGGAACCGAAAGAAGATGTATCGCTGGCTAAGTCGCGACACGCTTGAACCGTATGCGAAAATTACAGGACAACCGATTTTGCGTGATGGCAGACGTTATCTTATCCCGCGCGCAATTATTAAGGCCGTGAAGGGGGAAGCGGTATGATCTGCGAAGTGTGCAACGGAAATGGGTATGTTGGCGGGAAATCATGTTCCGCGTGTTTTGGCAGCGGCGATAAAATTATGCGTGAAACCAGTCGCCGCGCACAGTGTTTAAACAGAGCGCATAATATTATTACCCAGGAAAATCACATCCACGGCGAAGCAATGGAAACGCTGGCGAATACGGCTGCGCTCTGGTCAGTAATCTTCGGGATAACAGTGCGACCGGATCAAGTTGCGACCGCGCAAGAATGTCACAAGATCGCGCGCCGCGTCGCCGATCCAAGCAATCCCGACAATTGGGACGATGCCGCTGGCTATGTTGGCCTTGGCGCAGAGGCTGCGCCGTAATGAAGCCGTTTTTAGTTAGTCGGTGGTTTGTGGTCGCGGAAAGAAATGGCAGTTACTGGAAGCCAAATAAGGATTGTCCCTTTCAAGGCGCGACTGACCCACTCCTAGAACTTCGCAAGGCTGTTGAGCGCGGTGACTTTCTGACTGCACAACGCCGTGTTGGGAAGCATCATTTTGAATTACTGGCAACTGTGCCGGTGAAGAGATAAGGGAAAAGCTTTTCTGCGAGGCGAGCATCGGCGTCTTGTTATCCAAGGAATCCTGAAGTGCCGCTTTTCCCTAGTCATGGTCATCTTAGGCCAAGGGTTCCAACCGATGCTTAGGGGAGCGGCTTACAGGTCGCTCCTCTTTTTTTGGAGATTTTCATGGCGCGCAATGCCAACGATTTTTACCCAACGCCGCATAGCATCATTAATGTGACGCTGCAGCATATCGGTTTCGAGAACGTCAATCCTTGGGAGCCGTGCGCTGGTGATGGCCGTTTTGCAGATGCGATAGATTTGGAATTTGGAGTCAAAACCCTGCGGCATGATATTACGAGCGGCAATGATTTTTTTGATTGGGCTGAAGCGCAGCGGCCCGATCTTATTACCAACCCGCCGTTTAAACATATTCGCCCCTTTATAGTTCACGCTTTTAAAATTGGGGTCCAGAGAATGTGCCTTATTGGGCCGGAGCGCCTATGGGCGTGTAGGGCCGGATTAAATTTATGGCGCGAACATCGCCCGTCGCGGTTTGCAAATTTAACTTGGCGGGAAGATTATTTGATGCGCGGCGGGAGTCCAGACCGTTCCCTGTCTATTTCAATATGGGATAGCCCTCATGCGGAGCGGTGCAGCTTTGAGATATGGGACAGGCTACCCGACTTGTTTGACACATTAGGTCAACCCTAAATTACAAATATCTTACGATACTAGCGTCCTTTCAGGGGTATTGACGTCTTTTGCCGTCCACTGTAAGGTGAGCAAATCAATAACTTACTGGAGATTTCTGGTGCCAATCTACAAAATAGAAGACGGGAAAAAATATAGTATCGATTATGGAAGAATAAATGGAATTAGAAAAATTAAGAGGTTCGATGGAACGGAGAAACAAGCGGAAGAAGAGTTAAAAAAGCAAAGCGTTTTGATGAAATCTGCAAAATATGTGAACCCCGCCGTCGCACCACGCATCGACGATGCAGCCGATGCCTGGGTAGAACGCCAGCGTCGTCGTTTGGTAGAAGAATTTGACGGCCCAATGATCGAGGAGATGGAATTCCAAATCAAGGTGCGGAATGTGCAGCGACATTTCTGCGATTTGATTTGGCAGGGAAAGCGTTTGGGGGAGAGAAAGACAACCGATTTGACGGTTGAAATATTTGAGGACGAATTGCTGCCACTGTTAAGGAAGCGCAAAAGCACAAGGACAGGCAGGGGAGTCCAATCCAGCACCGTGAAGGCTGGCCTAGTTAATATAAAAATGTTTTTGAAGTATTGCGTGAAAATGCGGTGGGTTGAAAACGATCCATCAGAATACGTTAAAATTTCAGTGAAAATTGAAAAAAGTACGAAGAATGTGCGCCGAATTTCACCATTGGAAATGCAGCAAATTATCGCCGCCGCGCCAGACAAATACCACAAGGAGATCATGTTTGCGGCCTACACAGGGCTGCGCGCTGGCGAACAGGTCGCATTGCGGTGGGACAACGTGGATTTGGACGATGGAATAGTCAATGTCGTTGAGGCCAAAAAGGCGATTGGCGGCGTTAGCAGGCCAAAAACACCAGCAGCAGAGCGGCGGGTTTCGCTTGAGATAGCAGTCCTGAAAATGCTCCGAGAATGGAAATTGCGACAGCCCTTGGATCAGCGGTCACGCGGCCTAGTTTTCCCGTCACGCACAGGAAATCTCGCAAATCATGCAAACTGGCGCAATCGCGGCCTATCGGTAGCCTGCGAAATTGTGGGGGTTGAACGCTGTACGTGGCACGATCTGCGTCATTTTTATGCGTCTGTTTTGATTTTTAAAACAGACCTGAACGACGCCGTGATTACGGAGTACATGGGCCACAGCGATATTAAAGTTACGCAAAAATTTTACGCACGTTGGTTTAAAGACGCGGATACGGAAAAGGAAATTGCTGAAAAATTGACGACCGCCTTCGGCACGGGAGAGGGGGCATGACCGACATCAGCATCCATACACCGCAAGATGATCTTGCTGCCAGTGGTGCGGATTTAAGTCAAATTGAGGACTACGCGGATGTTAGCGTAGTACAGGGCGATGCAGCCGTTGGGTGGGAGTTTACAGATAAAGAAACGGCGTCTAATTTTCGCCGTGATCTTTTAGAGTTGTTTGCGAAATACAACCTGACCTAGTTTTTTGCTTGCCACGCCCGCGCTTTGCTCATTGCGCGATTTCCAAACCAGAAAGCGATTATTGCGCTGAAGATTGCTTGCGTTTCGTCATCCCATATCGCAAGCATCCCAGCCGTTAAATCCATACCCTCGGCGCTTACCATTGTGTATAGCGTGACGCCCTTGACGGTAGAAAATAAGATAAAGAAGGCGTAAGTAATAACAGGACGAACGCTGCCCCGGAGAGCGTTGACAAAAGTTCCAGAGTCGAGATTAGAGTCATGGGTGTAAATACTTTTTGCCTCGGCAATATCGGCTTCGGCGTCGAGTTCCTTTATCTTTAGTTCCGATAGCCTGTCGGCATATTTCGCCTTGGCCTCAAGCATCAAAATCTCTTGCTCGTTGGCCTGCTTCTGTTTGAAATAGCCGAGAACTTCAGGAACTATGGAAGTTCCGAAGCCGATTAATGTGCCAATTAGACTTATCATTTAATCGCCTTAATCCAGCTTGATAGCTCAAATTCTGACTGGAATTTTGAAGGGGTCAGTTTGAAAGTTTTGCCGCGCACCTGTCGCACGTTGCGAAACAGGCAAAGCCGCAGCGGAAGGGCTACAAAAGCCACAACATCGCAATCTGCGCTTGTTAAAGGCGGGCCAAGGCCGCGATTAGTCTTAAATTGGTAGCGTCCATCCCGGCTTTTCACATTGGTCGATTTTACCTGAACGCGAATCCATCGATTATCATCAACGTATGCAGCCAGATCGTAGCCGATGCTTGCCGGTGCTATTGAGGTGAATGCACCAAACCCTTCCAGAACGGCACGCACCATATATTCGCCAGCGGCTCCGGTGTTATGTACTAGAGGGCGCGAATGCGGCGGATCAGTCGGCCCGCCCGCGCCGGTACTTGCTGCCGCCATTTACTGTCATGCATTTCCGCCGCCGCATTTTGCCAATCGTGGCGCTCTACGGCTGCTATGAAATTTTTGAATTTGGACAATCTGGTGCGTCCCAAATTGAAGGCCATATTTGCGATTACCGCCTGCACTTCCTCCGGTAGTTCATCGAAATGGTCAAACAGCGCCCGACAGTCATCTATGCAATTTTCGAGATCACGTTTAAACAGTTCGTTTACCCTATCCGAACTTATTGGCGTGCCGATTGGTTGCCCGGATTCCGCCTCACAATTTTTGACGAGATGGCCGATTCCAAGTGTCGGTAATTTCAGGTGATCCAAATAAATTTCGTAGCGGCAACCCTCGTCCTGGGCAATTTCACGCCGCAGCCGCGTTAGCGTTTCGACATCCATGCCGACATCCCCATGTAACTGCCAACGATGCCCGCCTGCGCGATGTAAAAAAGACCGAATAAGTCGGAAAGTGCCTTTATCCGCGCATCGCTGAAAAGTGGCAGAAAAACGGCAATGGTGAAGCCGATCATAGAAAGCAGCGCAACCCAGGCCATTCGACGCTGTGCATCCAGCTTTTCGCGGGTATCCAGAGCAGAGGCGGCTTGCAGTTCCTGATCGCTAACGACGCCATCGCCGTCCCTATCGATTTTTTCCATCAATTTTCACGCACAGGCGGGTGACTATGATTGTGCATACCCCTTAGATGCGAAATTTCAGACTCCGATGACGCAATCCTCTGCTCCATTTCCGCAAGGCTTCGGTGCAGCTTTTCGCGGCGTTCCGGCGCAAGCATATCCGATAAAACCGACACTCGTTGATCGGTCAATTCCGATTTATCGACGCGCTGATCGAGGACTCGTAATCGTTTCTCTATGTCATATAATTGCTCAATAACCGTCGCTAATTTTTGCCGCACAATCACCGCAGCACTGACTACGGAAACGAGCATACCGCCCATAGTCAGCAGCAGCCTCGCATCGAGTTCCAATTAGCTATCCCCTGTCTTTGGCGACCGTTTTATGGATTGCCATTGCGTGCCTTTTTGACCAATCAACATGACGCATGAAATCATGTCCGTTGGCCGCACAAGCAGCACTGTCCAACCATCGGGACCGCCCCAGATTTCGAGCATCCTATTTGTCATATCTATGCCTCTGCCAATTAGTTTTTCTTCATATTCCCCCAACTTCGCTGTCATATCGGAGTATGGACCGCACACCTGTTGCTGCGCCGCTGCAGGCAGGCACAAAAAAACCGCCATCAAGGCGGCTGCAATCGCGATGGCTACGCGTTTCATTCGAGGAAATCCCAGCGTTTTCCAAGCCAGATCGCGAAACGCGCGAGATACCAGATGATGCTGATGCCTGCAGCGATGGCAGGCAAAAATTCCAGCACCGCACCGAAAGCAGTGATTGCCGCAGCCATATCACCGATTTCACGGGGATCGGTCACTTCGGAAATCTCGCCTTGATCTCTGCACGCTTATCGCGCCAAGTTCCGGCAGAAACCTCGCCTGCCTGTTCTTCGAAGAACAGTGTGTCAGCTTCTTCTTGATAAGCATTGCGGCGATTTCTTTGGATTTCTTCCGCTGCTCTAGCCGCTGCACCATCGGCCCACAATTTCTCCTCGGCATCCCGCGCCGCCGCTTCTTCAGGG
>VTLG01016340.1_pt1 | contig 36281 bp, 56 predicted proteins | sample 4694571 | NCBI WGS metagenome assembly VTLG01 (sample SAMN12604809, study PRJNA352737) | marine metagenome | biome: ENVO:00000447; feature: ENVO:00000209|ENVO:00000569|ENVO:01000036; material: ENVO:00002151; isolation source: viral sequences binned using virsorter ...
ATTGCCTACACCCTTGCGTAGTTTGATTAATGTTAAGTCGGACAGGGTAGAGTTAATTTCTGCGCCTTCTGAATGCTTTATTAGTGCAAAAGTGGCTAGACCAGAACAGCCAGAGGCGTTTGCAGGGGTTCACCAAGCACCGGGCGAGAATGGCAGGGGTTGTGTGCTGTTGATTGCCGATGAGGCATCTGGTGTGCATGAAAAGACGTTTGAGGTAGGTGCTGGGTCTATGTCCGGGGAAAATTGTACAACCTTGATGCTGTCCAACCCCACGAAATCGTCAGGTACGTTTTACGACAGTCACATGAACCCTAAATCAACATGGTGGACACGTACATGGTCATGCATCGATTCACCATTGGTCAGCGATAAGTTTGTCAATGAAATGATCGAGCGATATGGGGAAGAAAGTCCAGAATTTGCTGTGCGTGTGCTGGGTGAATTTCCAAGTGTAGATGATAATACGATTATTCCATATCATTTGTGCAAATCAGCGATTGAAAGGGATATTGAGGAAAATCCGGGTGCGATGGCTGTCTGGGGTCTGGATGTAAGCCGGTACGGCAATGATGCCTCTGCTTTATGCAAGCGTAAAGGCAACACAGTGACTGAAGTGATGACATGGAAGGGTTTAGACCTGATGCAACTTTGTGGGCGTGTTAAGGCTGAATATGACGCTTTACACCCTGCATCACAGCCTGAATCTATTTTTATTGATAGTATTGGCTTGGGGAGTGGCTGTGTAGATCGATTGTCTGAATTAGGATTGCCAGCGATAGGCATTAATGTGTCTGAAAGTCCAGCGATGAAAACCAATTATATTAATTTGCGTGCTGAATTATGGTTTAAGCTGAAAGCCTTTTTAGAAAATCGTGATTGTAAATTACCGAATGACGATAAGTTAATCAATGAAATGATTGCTGTACGTTATTCATTTAATTCCAGTGGCAAGGCAAAGATCGAGAGTAAGGATGAAATGCGAAAGCGTGGATTGCCTAGCCCTGATCGTGCTGACAGCCTTGTACTGACGATGAGCCATGACAGTGCTGTGGCTCTAAGGGGTGGGCATATGAGCCGTTGGAATCAACCCATAAAAAGAAACTTACAAGGAGTAGCATGATGCCAAAATTAGGTGGGAAGAAGTACGCTTATACTGCAAAAGGTATGGCTCAGTATAAAAAAGATAAGAAAAAAACTACAAAGAGTAAAAAGAAAAAGTGAGCATATTTGATTTTTTGCCTGATGCTAGACAGCGCAATGCTTTTCTAAACAGGCAAAACCAAAAAGTTGCAGAATTATTAAATTATTATCTGCCCAGAAATCCTAGAGATACTGGTTCGATGTTAGATGCGCCTGTGGGGATAACTGCAATGATGAACCCTGCTAGTGATGTATTAGGTGCTGGCGAAGAAAGTGCTGGTCTAATGGATTCTTTATCTAAAGGTCAAAAATTATTAGCACTGCAAAGATTATTTGGGTTGATTGGAAATGTAGCGTCTTTAGGAATCCCCGGCAATGTCACGCAAGCTAAACAAATGCTTGATGACAGTATTAAAACAAAAAAAGTGCCAGCAAAAGCAAAAAGCCCAGATTTAGAAGTATCACCAGCAATGAAATATAAAGATGTACCAGTTGTTAATCCAAGGGATTTAATTGGTATGACTATAAAGCCAACAGTTGCAGATTTATTGGATGCTGGTCGATATTATAAAGGTATTGATAGTTCTTATGTAACTAATCCAGAACCATTGTTAGGTGGTGGAAGATATCCAATGCAACAGGCGCAAATGCAGAAGGGGTTAGGATGGGCTGATACGCAAAAAACAGCCGAAAAAAAAATAAAAAATAGAGCAGATTTGCTTGGCGTTGCAAATATGAAATCAGATTCGCACATTAGCAATCAAAGTTTTAATAATGCAATGACTAAAACTATGATGGCTTATGTCAGGGATAATAGGCTAGACCCACAAAACGTAAAAGTCATTGATCAGATGGTACGAGATGCCCATACCCAAGTTAAAACAAAAACAAAAGAAGGAAAGCAAAGTTTTTTTACAGAACTAAAAGATTTTCCCGGTTTTGACAGTCCTAATTTAGAAAAATGGTTAAACGCCAATACTGGATTTGAAACTAAGAAAAAAATTGCAAGCATTTTAATGTCTAAACAAGCGCAAAATTTAGGTGCGCCAAGAGTAGCGTCAATTTTAAATGCAACAGTAGATAAAAGTACGGCTGGTTTTAATACAGGAAGATCAAATGCTAGAGATACACTTTTATTGTTAAAGCCTAATTATGATAAAGGATTAGTTGAATTAGGCAAAGAAGGATTTCCTAGTCACCCTAGTTATTCTACTGGTTTGTTTGCTGAAGTTTTTGGAAGATTTGCAAATCCAGTATCAATGCCAGTATTGTATTCTGATTTTTATGACGCTCAAAAATTAAGGTCTAATGAGGCAGGAATAAGAAGGGCATTTGATCTAAAAGCTGGAGCATCAAAATTAGTAGAAACACTTACACCACAAAAAGTTTCTGCGATAGAAAGATCTTTACGTGGATCAGGTAGTTTTATTGAGCAAGCTGGGCAAGCACAAGTAGCTGTTGATATGTTGTCTGGAAATTGGAAACCAAGCACTAAACCATATTTATTAGGTAAGGGTGGTGGATTATCTCCTGTAGAATTTGAAGATGCTATTAAAACTAGCCCATATAGAGCAAGTTTGACTAACTACACAGCAAAAGAAATTACAGAAAAAACTAAAAAGGGTACTTTTGAGGCTTTTCAGTTAGGTGATAACAAAATATTTTTTGGAATAGATAAGAATCCAGATTATAGTTATTTTCCAAATTTTAAACCTCAAAAAAATGATAAAGCATTAGTAGGTGTAGTCAGTAATGAAGTTGGTGTATCAGGTATGTCAGCACCAGCTACAGTTTTAAAATCAATTGAGGAAGGTGTAACTGTTCTTGATGCGTTTAATGTCAAATCTGAAAAATATCCTGATGGATTTTTACCTGAATATTATGCAGATTTTGGTTTTGAAGTTGAGGATGTAATTCCTTTTGATAAAGACGTATATCTTGCAGAACATACAATTAATGATTATAATGATTTAATAGACGCTTGGACTAACGATGGATGGAATCCAAAATTTGGTATGCCTGAAGTCGTAGTAATGCGATATAAAGGAAATGAAAATGGTAGATCAAACGCAACTAAAAGATTTTTCACAGAAGATAAGAACTTCCTTGGGCATGGAGAGGCTACAAAATTTACTGCCAATGCAAGAGGATCTGCTAGATCGAGCCTTTCAAAGAATGATAGATCGCAAACCAGTAGCGGAGATAACATCTCAGGAGATACTGGGAGCATACGAAAGGATAACACAAAAAGTTTATCCAGCAAATCTAAAGGTATAATAAATGAGGTTTTAAACCTTACTTCTAATCAAGCACAAAATTTAGACTTAAATTACGATCAACTTCAAAAATTAAAAAAACAGATGGGTGGTGGATCTGGTTTACTCGATCAAGTTACGAGGAAACCTAGATGATAGACCCTATTTCCTGCATTGCTGTTATTACAAGTGCGTCAGGCGCGATTTCCAGTGCTATCAAAGCAGGAAAAGATATTTCTTCATTATCAGTGCCTTTGCAAAGATATGCCAAGGCAGAGGCTGAATTAAACTTTGGGGCGCAACGTAAGAAAAACAGTTTTTTGGCTAAATTTTCTGGTGTGGAAAGCACAGCAATAGATCGGTTTTTTAAACAGGAAGAATTGAAACAAGCCAGAGATAAATTGCGTGAAACTTTTATGCTGTATGGAAATATGAGCCAATGGCAAAGTTTACAAAAAATGATAGCAGAAGAGCGTGCAGAATATCGGAAGGAATTACAGCGTAAAGCTGAATTTCGTGACACGCTCTACACTATTTTTGGTGTAATTTTCATAGGTATTTTTTTTATTGCCGGTGCGTTAGGCATTGTATTTTTAGCAAAATATTTAAAGGAGCAACAGGCATGAATTTAAAAGATGTTTCTGAAATTAAAGATTGGAAAATTATTCCGCGTCTTATGATGCTAGCGATAACAGTAATGTGTTTTTATGTAACAAACTGGATGATTTCTCTTCCAGATCCAACCATTAATCAAACTTCTTTTGCATCGATAATTTTTGGCTGTTTTTCAGGCTGTTTCGCTATTTGGCTAGGTCAATCGGAGTCAAGCAAATGATTGAGCAAGTAATGACATACGTTGTTCTTCCTGTAGGTGGGTTTGTTTGGTGGATGCACCAAAAGCAAGTCACTCATTATACTAGAATTACAGTATTAGAAAAATTATTTGAGCAAACAAATCTTACACATGATCGAGAGATCAAAGAGATAAAAGAGCATGTCAAAGATATAAACCAAAAGCTAGATCGAATCGAGCAATCAATGAGGCAATAATGTGGTTAATGATAATATTACAAATGGTCAGTTAGGTGAACATATATGTGCGTCTGCATTATTAAAATTAGGCGAAAAATGCGAAATAGTCAGGTTAGGAACTGTCGATATTATTGTGGATCGTGGGCATCAAGGAGTAATTAGATTGCAAGTTAAAAGTTCTAGATACAAAACAAAAGATGGTACAGGCAGACAAAAAGGGTATCAGTTTTTTACTGCGTTTGGTGGAAAGAAAACCCCATTAACTTCTGAACATTGTGATGCTGTTGCTTTTGTGGCGAGTGATTTGGAACGTGTACTTTTTAAACCAATATCTGAAGTAGAACAAAAGGTAACAAAGCGTATCGCAAAGGCAAAATTTCTTGTTGAAAATTTAGAAAAAGATAGTTGGGCAAATACATTAGAAGGAATTTATCAATGAGCATTATGAATTTGGTAGCACCGGTTGCAAAGCTGTTAGACAAAGCTATTCCTGATGCAGATTTAAAAAGAAAAATATCTCAAGATATAGCACAAATGGCGCATCAAGAAACAATTGCTCAAATTGAAGTTTTAAAAGCTGATGCTCAAGGCAATTGGTTTCAATCAAGCTGGCGACCATTAGCTGGCTATATTGCTGTTTTAGGCATGGGTGTAAATTTTTTAGTAAGCCCAATTTGCGCTGGTTTTGGGATTACAATTCCACAAGCTGACATGAGCATGATGATGCCTCTTTTAATGGGTATGTTGGGATTAGGGGCAATGAGATCTTATGACAAAAAACAAGGTACTGATACGAAAGGAATGAAGTAATGGCAGGATTATATGCAAATATTCACGCTAAAAGAAATAGAATTAAAGCCGGTAGCAATGAAAAAATGCGTAAACCGGGATCTAAAGGTGCGCCTACAAAAAAGGCGTTTATTCAATCAGCCAAAACAGCAAAGAAACCAAAAAAGAAAAAATGAGCATTGAGTACAGGGGTGAAAGATTTTCTGGTTACAACAAACCCAAAAGAACCCCAAACAAAAGTAAAAAGTTTGCTGTATTAGCCAAGCAAGGTAGCCAAGTTAAATTAGTGCGATTTGGTGATCCCAACATGAGTATTAAAAAAAATGACCCAAAAAGACGAAAAAGTTTCAGAGCAAGACTTGCTGTATTAGCCAAGCAAGGTAGCCAAGTTAAATTAGTGCGATTTGGTGACCCCAACATGAGTATTAAAAAAAATGACCCAAAAAGACGAAAAAGTTTCAGAGCAAGACACAGATGCGACTCAAGTCCACCCTCGAAACTTAGCGCAAGATATTGGAGTTGCAAAAAGTGGTGAGATTTTTCGTTATCAAAATAATTGGTTGGGTCAAAGGCGAATACCAATTGACAGGATAAAAGGAAGGAATAGGCATGGCATTCAAACTAAGTCAAAAATCTTTATCAAAACTCCATGGTGTAAACCCAATGCTAAATAGGGTGGTACATGATGCGATTATAAAAACGACTGTAGATTTTGGCGTTACAGAAGGACTAAGATCTTTAGAGCGTCAAAAACAATTATTAAAACAAAAAAGATCTCAAACATTAAAAAGCAAACATCTTACAGGACACGCTGTTGATCTTGTCGCTTATATAGATGGTGAAGTATGCTGGGAAGTCGAAGTTTATGATGAAATTGCAGATGCAGTAAAAGCATCAGCAAAAGCAATTGGTTGCCCTATAAAATGGGGTGCTGGATGGCATAAAAATTTAACAGATCACGATGGAACTTCTGAAGAATTAATGAATGAGTATATTGATCTTAGAAGATCGCAAAACAGAAGGCCATTTATTGATTGCCCTCATTTTGAAATGGCAATTTGATGTGGATGGTTCTTATATTGTTATGCTCTTCTCCAATGGCTAAAAGCTGTGTCTTAATTACAGGGGAAGAACTACAATCAACAAAAGAAAAGTGCTTTGAAGTTTCAATTGAAAAAGCCAATAAAGCACTTACTTTTCCACAAGTTTATCAGGCAAAGCCATTTTGCCAAATAATTCCAAATGGTAAAGAAATTTGAAATTAAACGTATAAATCCAATTGCAAGGGTTATGCTACAAAATCGAAGAGCAAAACAGGTTATTCCTAATAAAAAAAGGTATGAGCGTGCGAAGGCAACGCGTGAAGATTATAAAATAGTAAAGTCACTTAAGTAGTGATATAATTGCAACATTTTACAGATGGAGTTATCTTTGGCAGAAATAGAGCCTTTAGATGAAGGTCAAATAGAATCTATCGTTAGCACAGCCATTGAGGATGCCGTAGATTTTATTGATTCAGAAATAGTGCCTGAACGCACGTTAAGCCAACAATACTTTGATGGAAAGACACGTTTAGGATATGAAGAGGGTCGTTCAAGAGTAGTCGCAACAAAGTGCAGGGATGCTGTAAGAGCCATTAAACCTAGTTTAATGCGTGTTTTTCTTGGTACTGGTACACCAGTAGAATTTGTGCCTAGAAACCCGGAAGATGTTGCAAATGCGCAACAGATGACCCAGTACATAAATTATAAACTAAATCAGCAAAATTATTTTAAATTATTAAATAATGCGTTCCAAGACGCACTTGTCAAAAGATTAGGAATTTTAAAGGTATATTATGAAGATACTAGCACCTCTCAAATACATACATACACAAATCTTAATGATCTTGAGTTTAATTATTTGGTTGCCGATGAAACTGTTTCAGTACTTGAGCATAGCCAGACAATGGTTATGGAAGTCGATCAAGAGTCTGGCGCAGAAATTGAAAAATCTAGTCATTCGGTCAAAATCTCAAGATTAAATGAATCTGGTGATTTAAAAGTAGATTCAGTTCCACCTGAAGAATGGTTTTGTGACCGAAATGCTACTGATGTTGAAACAGCGTATGTCGTTGGTCATAGAGTTAATAAACGTGTCGGTGAACTTGTCGAAATGGGTTTTGATTATGATGTTGTAAGTAATTTAAACTCATTAGATGAAGATAGTTTACATGATGAAGAAGAATTTGCCAGAAGAGGGTACACAGATACCCAGTCAGATTCTGAAAATACAATAGACCCATCGAGCAAATTAGTTGGGATAACTGAATGTTATATGCGCCTAGACATTGAGGGTTCAGGCGTACCAACATTATACAAATTTATAATGGGTGGATCTCATTATAAGTTACTAGATTATATGCCCTGTGATCACCAGCCTTTTGCTGTTTTTGAATGTGATCCAGAGCCACACACAGTTTTTGGTAGATCAATAGTTTCAATGCTGATGGATGATCAAGATGCATCAACATCAATGCTAAGAGGGGTACTTGATAATATTGCTTTGACAAATACACCTCGTTTAGCCGTTGTCGATAGTCAGGTGAACCTCGATGATGTACTTAACAATGAGGTGGGGGCTGTCATACGCCAAAGACAGCCGGGGGGTATAACGCCAATTACCATACCTTTTACGGCTGGTAACACACTTGGCGCAATGCAGTATATGGATCAGCAAGTTGAACAAAAAGTAGGGGTTTCTAATGCTGGGGTAGGGTTGAACCCGGATGTATTGCAATCAACTACAAAAACGGCTGTTGATTTTCAAGTAGCTAACGCGACACAGCAAGTAGAAATTATTGCTAGAAATCTAGCTGAAGGTGGCTTGTCACAACTGTTTAGAAAAATGTTGCAACTAGCTGTAAAAAATAGTCGCAAAGAAGAAATGATGCGCCTTAATAATCAATTTGTGCCTATCAATCCTAGAACATGGAATACTGAAATGGATTTACAGATAAATGTAGGTTTAGGTACAGGCAAGTCAGAAGAAAAGCAAGCAACGCTAGGGCAAATTTTACAGATCCAGCAAACTGTGTACCAGCAGTATGGTGCAATGAATGGATTAGTCACACTTACACAAATAAGAAATACACTTTCAGATATTTTGTCAGGTGTGGGAATGCGTAATACTGAAAGATATTTTAATCCTATGACTCCAGAAATGGAGCAACAAATGATGGCTATGGCTCAACAGCAAGCGCAAATGCAACCAAAGCCTCAAGATCCTGCGACTGTGATGATGCAGGGTGAGCAAATGAAAGCGCAAGCTAAGATTCAAACAGATATGGCTAAGATGCAATTGGATGCACAAAAAGCACAAATGGATGACGATAGAAAGCGTGATCAAATGGATCAGGATATGATTATTAAGGGTGCTGAATTATTAGCTAAAACTGGAACGACAATTGACACAAATGAAATTAAACGACTGCAAGCTGGATTAAGAAAACCCGGTGGTGAGCAAGTACAATGACAAATGATATGAGAATAAAAGCACAACAAGCAAAAGATCTTTTAAATAATAAAGCGTTTGTTGAGGCTATGGGGCGAGTGAGAGAAACGCAAATTGATACGTTTCTTTCATCAGCAAAAAACGATGTAGAAATGCGAGAAAGAGCGCATTCCATTGTTTTAGCATTGAGCGCGATTGAGCATGAATTAGCAACGGCAATAACCGACTTTGAAATGCTTGAACGCAGAAATAGTAAACAAAAAGGATTAGCATCTCATGGAAAATAACGAGCCTAAACCTGAAACTGGGTCATTAGCAGACGCTACGGCTATGTTGCTAGGTGAACCAAAAACAGAAGAAAATCAGGTAGCCGAAGAAGTAGTTGAGGCTACTGATGAAACGGCTGACGTTGCCGTAGAAGAAAACGTCACAGAAGAGGATACTACGAATACCCCAGAGGAAGTCGAAGTACAGCAAGACATTCCAGATAGATACACTGTTAAAGTTGATGGTGTAGAAGAGGAATGGACACTTGACGAACTCAAACGATCAGCGTCTGGGCAATCATATATCCAAAAAAGGATGCAGGAAGTTGCAAACATAAAAAAACAAGGGGAGCAACTTCACGCTGAATTACAACAAGAGCGAGAGCAACTGAAAAAAGCTATGGAAACATATCAGAACCAACTTGCAGAAACTGACGTTCAGAAACCTGATATTACATTAGCTGATACTGATCCAATTAAATGGTCAATCGAGAATGCGAAGTACCAAGACGCACAAGAAAAAAAACGTGCATTGGCAGAACAATCTCAAAAGTTACAAGCAGATCAGCAAAAGCAAAATGAACAAGCTATGAAATTATATTTACAGCAACAGGCAGATGAATTGACAAAGCATATTCCTGAATTTCAAAATCAGGAAACAGCAACCCCATTAAGGGGCAAGTTAGTTACGGCTGGTCATAATTATGGTTTCACTGAACAAGAAATAGCACAGATAGTTGATAGTCGTGCCATACGTGTCTTAAACGATGCAAGAAAGTGGCAAGAGTACCAAAAATCTTCAGGTAAAATTGAAGAGAAAGTATCAAAAGCTAGACCCTTAACAGTAAAGCCGGGCGCAAAGCAAGTTCGTACCTCTGGGAAACAAAAAGCAATTAATGATGCTACGGCTCGAATGAAAAAAACTGGTTCGATTGCTGATGCAACGAACTGGCTGTTAACAACGAGTTAGAAAAGGATATATTATGGCTCAGAATGCAAATACAGTGGAAACATATGATGTTACCACAATTAGAGAGGATATTAGTGATATACTAAAATCTATCTCTCCAACTGACACACCAGTGTTTTCTATGTGTCAGCAAAGAAAAGCACAAAACACATTTGTGGAATTTCCAGAAATTGCTTTAGCTAATGCTGTGTCAAACAATCAGGTAGCTGAAGGTGATATTGTTGGCAACGATACTGCAACATTGCCTGTTAGAAAAGGTACATTTACAGAAATTGCAGACAAGCAAATTGAAATCAGCACAACAAATGAGGCTGTTAATGGGGTAGCTAATGCTCAGACTCTAGCGCAACAAATTGCGATGAAAACAAAAGAGTTAAAGCGTGATATGGAGGCCTCAATTACAGCTAATAAAGCTGGAAGTGCTGGTAGCGCAAATGCTGGTGGGGCTAGAGTGACTCCGGGTTTGCCGGCGTGGTTGACCTCAAATGTTTCAAGAGGAACTGGGGGCAGTAACCCAACCTTGTCAGGTGGTGTACCTAATGCTGGTGCTACTGATTCATCATCAGGTAACCAAAGAGCATTTACAGAGGCAATGCTTTCCACTGTAGTTGCGTCTTGCTGGGATAATGGGGCAGAACCACGTTCAATTGTTTGTGGATCTTTTAACAAGCAAAAAATCAGTGCATTTAGTGGGAATGCATCAAAGCAATACGATTATGCAAACTCAAGTGCTGGCAGTCGTGCAATTGTAGCTGGTTTCTCAATCTATGAGTCTGATTTTGGAACGCTTACAGTTGAGCCTGACAGATTTTCAAGAGCAAGAGATGTTTTTGTTCTCGATCCTGATCACTTGCATATTTGCACCTTACAACCTTTAACCCAAAAAGAACTTGCTAGAAATGGTCACTCAGAGAGAAGGCTTATTTCTACAGAGTTTGGATTCTATGCGTTTGAAAAAGCACATGGAGTCATAGCTGACTTAACAACATCTTAATGTTGGTTAAAGTCAAAATAACTACTGGTGTGCGCCCATTTTTTAATGGGCGTGCTACCAACAGTGGCGAGGAAATCGAAGTCACTCAAGCAGAGGCTGATATGATTATCGATAAAGGATGGGGTGAAATAACTGAAAAGAAATCAAGCAAAAAAATAAAAGTTAAAAAAAATGGTGATTAAAACTCAAATTGTAGAGGATGAAGGTAAAATTTATGTAAACAGAACTCAAGATATTGAGCCTGTTTTACAAAGAAATCATGCTTTACACACAAGTGACTTACCTAAACATAGTGGGTCTGCAAGATGGCGTTACGTAGGTGAAATACCCTTAGTTCTTGCAGAAAAATGGGCAAGTGAAACTGGTCTTAGATTAGGAAGTGCAGAATTTTTAGAATACTGCAAGAAAAAACTGAAAGATCCTGATTTCAAAAAATTAATTATTCGAGGCTTATAATGGCGTTAGATAGTTTTGCAAATTTAAAATTAAGCATTGCAGATTGGCTAAATAGAGATGATTTAACTGCTGTAATTCCTGATTTTATTAAACTAGCAGAAACACAATTAAATAGAGAAATTAGGCATTACAAAATGCATAACAAGGCAACTGCAAATATAGAAACGCAGTACAGCGCAACCCCTACAGATTGGCTACAAAGTGTACGTTTCCATTTGAACGATACTAGTAAAACTTTATTGAAACAAACTAGTGCCGAAGAAATTGCAAAATTAAGAGATGACGCAGATGATTCAAAAGGTAAACCACAATATTACGCTCATGTTGGTGATCTAATTGAGGTTTTCCCCACCCCAGATCAAAATTATGAAGGGGAACTTTTGTATTATCAAAAAATAGAAACGCTAAGTGATACCAACACATCAAACTGGCTTTTGCAAATGTCACCAGATGCATATTTGTATGGATCTTTACTTCAGGCATCACCTTACCTTCAGGCAGACGAAAGAATGGCTGTTTGGGGTGCAACTTATCAAGGAATTATAAATTCAATCAATGGAGAGTCTGATAACACTCGTCATTCAGCCTCAAATCTTCAACTTAGAATAAGGAGTTATTAATATGTCAGACGCGCTCAGTAATGATTGGGAAACCCATCTATTACAGTATACTTTTAATTCAAATTCATTAACTAGACCTACAACATTGTATCTAGCTTTACATACAGCCGACCCTACAGACGCAGGGGGCAATGAAATTAGTGGAAATGGGTACGCAAGACAAACAATTACTTTTGGGTCTGTATCAGGAAATACAGCTACATCAAATGCAACAGTTACATTCCCAGCTTGCACAGGATCAGCGTGGGGAACAATTACACACTGTTCCATCCATACGGCTAGTACTTCAGGAACAATGATATGCCATAGCGCATTAACAGCAAGCAAAGCAATTGCAGTCGGAGATATTTTGCAAGTCGCATCAGGTAGTTTAACTGTTCAACTTTCATAAGGTATAAAAATGGCACTAATATTTAAAGATAGGGTCAAAGAAACAACGACAAGCACAGGGCAGGGAACAATTACTCTTGCTGGTGCTGTGGCTGGTTTTAGATCATTTGCTGACATAGGAAATACAAACACAACTTATTATTGTATTTTTGATAATTCAGCCAGTGTTTTTGAAATTGGTATTGGAACTTACACAGCATCCGGAACAACTTTATCAAGAGATACAGTACTGCAAACAAGTGCAGGGAATACAACTAAAATAAATTTTAGTGCTGGTAGCAAAGAAGTCTTTTGTACATATCCTGCTGGGAAAGCTGTTTTCTTAGATAGCAATGGTGATTTAACCATCAATGGTACTACTTACCTTAATGCTGTTTCAAATCGATGGACAAAAACAGCCACTAATAATCAAACTGTTTTTAATGGTAATGATGATGCTGGAACTGCATTAAGTGTAAATGCTTACACACAAGTATTTTTAAATGGCATTATGCTAAAAGAAACAACTGATTATGCTCTTTCAAATAATAATACCATCACGCTTACCTCTGGAGTGTCAGCAAATGACATTTTAGAAAGTATTACTTTTGCGCCTTTCAATGTAGCCAATGTTCTTCAGCCTAATAATAATTTAAATGATGTTGCATCTGCGTCTACAGCATTAACAAATTTAGGTGGGATGAGTAGCAGTGGTGGAACTTTTTCAGGAAACGTATCTTTAGGGTCAAACGATTTAAGTACAACCGGTAAAATATTATTTGCTAATATGTATGCTACAACTGGTGATTTACCTTCAGCTACAACTTATCATGGAATGTTCGCTCATGTCCATGCAACAGGAAAAGCATATTTTGCACATGGTGGGAGTTGGATACCTTTAGCTAATGAAAGTGCATTATCAAGTTATTTAACCACATCTTCTGCATCTAGCACTTATCTTACACAATCTAATGCATCTTCTACTTACCTCACTCAAGCATCTGCATCATCAACTTATGCACCTTTAGCTGGAGGAGCTACATTTACAGGAGAGATAACAGCCAATGGTGGTATCAATGAGGATCACAATGCTGGTGTTTTATCGAATAGCAATCAAACGCTTACCTTAGACGCACACAATGGAAATAACTTTTCTGTAACTACTTCTGCAAACATAACTAGCTTTGTTGTTTCTAATTTACCACCAAGTGGTACTGCGTTTTTCTTCACACTTAAAGTTTCTTATGGTGGATCACATAGCATCACATGGCCTTCAGCCATAAAATGGCATGCTGGAACTGCACCGACCTTATCAACGAGTGGCGTAGATATTTTTGCTTTTTATACAATAGACAGTGGCACAACTATATATGGCTTTACGAGCGCGCAAGGGTTAGCTTAATGAGTTCTAACAAAAAATTATTACAAGGTGCATCTGGTTTTCTTAATTCAGCTGTGGCTGATCCACCAGATATAGGAGATGTATTTAGCACTCATACTTATACTGGAACTAATGCTAACAATAACGTACAGGTAAATGGAATTGATTTACTTAATGAGGGTGGATTAGTTTGGATTAAAGGTCGTAATTATTCAGGTAATCACAGGTGGGTAGATACAGAGCGTGGAGATAGAAAATTACTTACTTCAAACAATACAGATGGGGAACTTACAGATCAAGGTGCAACTTACGGTTTAAGTTTTAACAACAATGGTTTTACTGTTCGCCAAGAATACAATGGGGATATGAATGCAAGTCAAACTTATGTTAGTTGGTCATTTAGGAAGTCCAAAAGATTTTTTGATGTAATCAAATATACAGGAAATGGAACGGCTGGTAGAACTATAAGTCATAATGCTGGAACACCTGGTTTTATAATAGTTAAAAGAATAGATAATAATGGTGAGCCGTGGTATTGTTACCATAGAAGTTTAGGTGCTACTAAATATTTAAGACTTAATGGTGATCAGGCAGCGACAACTTCAGACGAGCCTTGGAATAATACAGAACCAACATCTTCTGAAGTTACACTAGCACAATATAACTCAGCTAATGGTAATGGTGGACAATATATAATGTATGTTTTTGCACATGATACTGATGATGATGGAGTAATACAATGTGGTAATTTAACTATTTCTTCACAAGCATCAACAAATGTAGCTCTTGGTTTTGAACCACAATGGATATTATTAAAGCATTCAAGTAGTACTAGTTATTGGTGGTTATTTGACACACAACGAGGGATGACTTCTAGTAGTTTTAAATGGGTATATCCAAATGCAAGTGATGCTGAAGAAACAAAAACGTATCAAGGTGTGTTTCCTATTAGCAATGGCTTTACTTTTAATCCAGCTAATAACGGACAGTTTACAGATGGTGATTATGTATACATTGCTATTCGAAAAGAAACTTAACATAGGAGCATAGGAGATAATATGGCTGAATTTAGACATTCTTCTGGAACAATTAAAACTGAAAGTGAAATACGAGCAGATAATCCACACACCTCATTTCCAAAAGGATCACTTTCTACAGATATATTAACTTCTTTAGGATATGAAAGTGTATTACCTACATCACAACCAACTGCATCATCAGTAACTAAAGTAATTCAAAGAGATGGTGTAGAACAAAATAGTAATGGTGATTGGGTTGAAAAATGGAAAGAGGTTGATCGTCATGCTGATATTGAAGGTGGTCAAACTAAAGCTGAACAAGATACTGCTTATCAACTAGCATTAGATAATGGTCAGAAAGAAGGGTTAAGACATACAAGAAAACCATTGCTTGAGGAGGCTGATTGGCAAATACACAAGATTGAAGATGCATCTGGTGATGCGTCTTCGTGGCGTTCATACAGAGATAAGCTAAGACAGATAACCGATGCCAGTGATATTTACAATGTCACATGGCCTACGAAACCTTCATAGGAGTACCGAATGAGCAAAAGTTTAGACAGAAGTCAGAGGCAGGGTGATGATCCATTAATTATCGGTAGCAGTAAGCTGGCTACAGATAGTAATAATAACTTATCTGTCTTAGATAGCAGTGATGCTCCAAAAAAATTAATAGCATCTGAATTAGAGATAGGTGATAGCTCCAACAAAGTTATTATTAAAAAAGGTAGTGATAATAAAGTACAATTCCAAACTCAAGCAAGTGGTGGATCAGCTACAGATTCAAATGCTGGTGGTGGAGTAACAGTCGTTGCAAATACAACTGCTTTAAATGCTCTAACAGGCAACGCAGTTGGTGATTTAGCTTTTGTTACTGCAAATAATAAACTTTATATTCGACAATCAGGTGGATGGTATACTGTTGCAACTGGATCAAATGCTACACCAGTAATTAGTTCAGCAGGAAATGCCTCTTATACGCTTGCAAATGATGGTACAGCAGTAGTAGTAACTGTAACAGCTACAGATGATGAAGGTGAAACTATTACCTATAACTATAATGTTAGTAGTGGTAGTCTTACAAATGGTGGTGGAGCAACTGCCACAGTGACACAAGGTACTGGCTCTAATGTAAATCAATTTACTATTACACCTACGACAACTCAAGCTTATGCAGGGAATTTTTCACTCACCTTTACAGCGCAAGACCCCAATGGAAATACTGCTACAAGTTCAGCCAGTGCTTTTAGTTTACAATGGTTTCAACAAATGTTTGTTCCCTCTGGAACGACAATGTTGCTAGGGTTAAGTTTTGATAATAGTGGGTTAGGAAAATCTGGCTCTTGGAATACACCAACAACTGTAGGTACAGGTGGTTTAACTTTTTATACTTCTGGTGGATATAATAGTACTATGGCAGGTCATGCAGGGTATCCAAGTGGGGGTACATCAAGTAATGGATATACCATTGCAGAACTAAATCCCGGCAGTAATCCATCAAGAGGAAAAACATTTGTCATTTGGTATAAGGGAACACAAACCACTATTGGTGGAGCATATTCTATAGGTGTGCCAATCTTGGGTGATCCTGCTATTGGATGGTCAGCACTTGGAATTGATGATGGTAAAATTTGCACTCAAACAGGCGTAAGCCAGCTTGACAGAGGAACAACAAATGTAGCAGACGGAAATTGGCATATGTTGGCATGGGTTCATAGTGACGGAACGCACACTAGATTTAGCAACAACCAAATGGGTATGTATGTAGATGGTGTTTATGAGGCTACACACACTCTTTATGCAGGTGGCCCACCTCACACTGATTCAAATCTTTCTTTTCATGACATGTTTATGGTGTATGGCAATTCTTGGGATCAACCTACAAAAGTAGATGCGTTTCAAATTTTTGATAGTGAACTAACAGACGCACAAATTTTATCAATTTATAATGGCTCTTAAATAACGCAAATTTCAGAAATCTATGGTAGTTAGGTAAAAATATAAAATATGTTTTCACAAGCCCCATTAAGTTCAGCACCATTTAGCGCACAGTTTTTAAAGATAGTAAGCTTTACGACTGCGATTGTTGCTCAATCGTCAATGTCTGCAAGTGCTAGCGTTGTAAAAAGTGTGTCTGCAACAATGGTTGCTCAATCAAGTGTAACTGCTGATTTTGGGGAAGTATTCTCATTTGCGTCTACAATGGTGACAACTTCATCAATGTCTGCCTCTGCAACATTAATAAGGACATTTGAAAATGACATGGTTGCCACAAGCACAATGTCGGTTGATACAAATATTATTTATCAATGTTCAGCTAATCTTGTTGCCCAATCTCAAATGGGCTGTGACGCAAATAGGGTCTTTAACACTGCAAGCGCAATGAGTGCAACTTCCTTAGTTGGAGCAAATATAAAACTTTACTGGGAAGATGTACCTGACATTACAGAAATTTGGACAGATGAAATGCCATTTAGACGAGTAGCATAATAGGAGTAAGATATGCCCAGCACCCCGAATTATAATTTAAGTTATCCCACTGTTGGTTCAGACCAAGACAGTTGGGGTGGTACATTAAATAATACCATAATTTCGATTGATACGAATTTAAAAACAGTATCAGATGCAATTCCTACATCTATTGTGGCTAGTAGCATTACAGACACACCTAACAATTTTACATCATCAGCATCTAAATTTGTAAAGGTAAATTCTGCTGGAAATGCAATAGAATTTGTAACTGCAAGTGTAAATGATTTATCAGATGTTACAGTATCCAATGTACAAACTGGGCAAGTTCTGAAATGGAACGGAAGTGCATTCACAAATCAAGCAGATGCAAGTGCTAGTGGTGGAATTGCACTAACCGATTTAAGTGTTGCTACGGCTGGTCAATCTGGTGGTGGAGCATTATCTTACAATTCTTCCAATGGTGTTTTTACTTACACACCCCCAGCACTAGCTACTTATCTAAATACTTCAAATGTTATTGCTGGTTATACAAGCCAAATAACTTCTGGTGGTGCAGTTGGATCTTATGCCATTTTAGCTGTTGGAACTGGTGGAGCAAGTTCTGGCTCAACCTATTCAGGTTTATCAATTGGATACTATGTTTCTGGTTCTGCTGGTTATGGGGATGGACTAACAACTGGTGCGTTTGGAAATTCAGCATCTGGCACATGGCGAGCTATGGGAACTTATAGTGCGACTAACTCAAATTGGGCAGGGTCAAGGTACGTTTATGGATTATTTTTGAGGATAAGCTAATGACAATTATTATAGAAAATACGAATATTAAAAACGCTAAATATTTTGATGATGTTAACATCAATTGTGAAATCAATCATCCTGATCATGGATGGATACCTTTTTTGTGCAATCCAGATGATACTGGAAGTGATGTTGATATTACAGACTTATATGCAAAATTAAAAAAAGTTGCATCACCATTATCCCAAGAAGAAAAAGACGCAAAAAAAGCAATTGAGGTGCGTAGCATTCGTGATCAAAAACTAGTGAATGATGTAGACCCACTTGCGACTAATCCTCTTAGATGGGATGAATTGTCAACAGAAGTCCAAAACAAAATTAAAGTATACAGAAATGCTTTGCTTGATGTTCCACAACAAGTTGGCTTTCCCAATACAGTTACATTTCCAACGAAAGATTTTTAATGCCATTTATTCCACTAAATATACCACCGGGAGTTTACAAAAACGGAACTGACTTGCAAGCAAGTGGCAGATGGGCAGACGCTAATTTAGTACGCTGGCATGAAGGCACAATGCAACCTTTTGGTGGATGGCGAAACAGAAGTGACAATGCTGTACCTTACCCAATTAGAGGCTTATTAGGTTGGAAATCGAATACTGGCGCAAGGTACGTTGTGGGAGGCACTTATGAAAAATTATATGTGTGGCTACCTAACGGATCACGTTTTGATATAACTCCAACGTCTTTCACAACAGGAAGAGTAGATGCTACATCGTTAGTGGGGTACGGATCTGGATTTTATGGCACAAATACCTACGGTACAGCTAGAAGTATGTCTGGTGACAGCAATGCAATTTTACAACCTGTAACAAGTTGGACATTGTCAACTTTTGGGGAAAACTTCCTGTAACAAGTTGGACATTGTCAACTTTTGGGGAAAACTTAATTGCTAATTCCCCGGATGATGGGAAAGTTTACGAATGGTCATTGTCAACAAGTGCAACTGCACAATTGTTATCAAACGCACCTACATCCATCAGGGCAATTTGTGTAGATAACGAAAGATTTTTGTGGGCGTTCCAAAGCAGAGAAGTTTATTGGTCTGATCAGGAAAATAACAACACATGGACAGCGTCAGCTACAAATCAAGCAGGACAAATTACATTGCAAACCACTGGCCAAATTGTCTGCGCTGAAAAGATCAGGGGTGGTATTTTAATTCTTACAACAGACGATGCCCACGCTACCCAATACATTGGACAGCCTTTCATTCATAAAATACAAAAAGTCGGTTCTAATTGTGGGGTCATTTCAAATCAAGCCTCTGTGTCTTTAGACATAGGCATTGTGTGGATGAGTGAACTAGGGTTTTTCAAATATTCAGGTGGGCAAGTCCAAGAACTCCCCTGCGAAGTATCAGACTTTGTATTTAGCAATTTAAATACATCACAACAATCAAAATGCTGTGCTGTGACAAATGCAAGTTTTAATGAAGTTTTATTTTTTTACCCTTCATCAAATGCCACAGAAAATGACAGCTATGTTAGTTGGAATTGGATTTCAAATACTTGGTCAATCGGCTCTTTAGGAAGAACGGCTGGCATTGATACTGGTACTTTTAATTTACCTTTGTATATGACCAGCGAATTTATTTTTAAATTATCTGGAAACATTACAGGAACTATTTCTGTCGATGATACATTAACCGGTGGTACTTCAAATGCTACAGCAAAAGTTTTAGCAGTAGACACAAGTGGAGATAAGCCTCTTATTAAGGTCAGTATTTTGTCTGGAACATTTCAAGCAGAGGCTATCAGCAATGGGTCAGGGGGTTCTGGAACAATTGCTAGTTTTGGTCATTTTCTGCAAGAGCATGAAACAGGGTCAGCCTATACTTTTGCGTCTTCCCCCTTTGTCGAATCTGGTGCAATTCAGATAGGTGCTGGCGATAAAATTATGGCAGTAAACGAAGTGATCCCAGATGAAAAAACATTAGGAAGTGTTACAGCAAATTTTAAAACAAGATTATTCCCAACTGGTTCTGAAACTGATCATGGCAATGTGACTCTAACAAATCCAACAAGTGTACGTTTCCAAGGGCGTGAAATTAGAATGAGGTTGACCAATTCTACAAGTAACTGGCGTGTCGGAAGTTTTAGACTAAATGCAATAGCCGGGGGCAAAAGATAATGATCTTACAGCAACCACCTACTGATTATGACGCAAACTATGAAATTGAAAGAAACAGAAATATCGAGTCTGAAGATTTGTTAAACAGAAAAAAACAACAAGATATAGAAATTGCTGGAGATGAAAATTTAATTTTATCTTCACCAAATGGAACAAGGTTTAAAATAACTGTTAGTAATACAGGAACATTAACAACAACGGCAATATGACATGGAAGTAGAGAAGGTAACAAAATGGATAGAAGATGCATTAGCGTACTCTCATGGAACACATGACCTACTTGATATTCTTAATGGCATCAAAGAAGGACAATACCAACTTTGGGAAGGGGAAAAGGGATGCATCGTTACAGAAGTCCTGCAATACCCCAAAAAGAAAGTTTTCCATGTTTTTCTGGGTGGTGGTGATATGGATCAGCTTACTGATATGCATTCCTCTGTCATTGCCTTTGCCAAACAATTAGGGTGCAAAGAATTAACCATGTCAGGAAGAGTTGGATGGTCAAGAGCATTAAAGAAACATGGGTGGGAACACGCCCACACAACATTGTATAAGGAGATATAATATGTCTGGTGGAAAAGGTGGAACAACAACACAACGTCAGGAAATTCCTGAATGGCAGAAAAAAGAAATTATGGAGGCTATTCAAAAATCTAAGGATATGAACATTCCTTATGCCCCTTATATGGGTGTGGATGTTGTAGCACCAGCGCAAGGATTAAATAATAATCTTAATTTAGGTCTATCAGCATTTGGAATGAACCCTATGCAAAGCGTATTACCAGAGGCTGTTGAGCAAGGTGGTCTGCGTGGGTTTAGATCTTTTGATATGTATCAAGACACAATGGATAGATTTAAACAAGAGTATCCTGACATTTTTAGAAGGATCGAAGGTCTAACGGCTGAAACAACTACGCCAAATACAATGTCACCAACAGCTAGCGCAATGCAAAATGTGGGAATGATGAACCCAGTTACAGGAATGCCTATTGTGCCTGAAACATCTCAGCCGGGTTATGAAAGTACAGAAGATTATAGAAGACAGATTGAGGCATCGAAGAATGCTGATACTTCAGGAAGATTAAGAACTTATTTAGAAAATAATGACCCAACTGGATATATTGATCCACTTGATGCAATTTTTGGTGGAGATACATCATACAATTTGAATAGAGATTAGGAGCAGATCATGGCTGGAGCAGGAAATAACATATACAATCAAGTCACAACAGGATTGCAAGGCGCACAGACAGGCATAAACAATGCTATGGCTTATCAGCCTACTCAGTTTTCAAATGAGGCTATACAACCATTTATGAATCCTTTCACGCAAAACGTGTTAGATCGCAGTATGGCCAATCTAGAAGATGCTCGAACTAAAGCTATTAATGCTGGGCAAACAAGAGCTATGCAAGCCGGCGCATATGGTGGGTCTAGGCATGGCGTTGCAGATAGTCTAACTAATCAAGCATTTGCCAAGCAAGCTGGTGATCTCAGCGCAAATTTAAATCAGGCTAATTTTCAGCAAGCTGTAAATCAATTTAACAATGCTAACCAATTAGGATTTCAAACAGCGCAAAATCAATTAGCTGGTGCTGGCGCATTGGCGAATCTAAGTAATCTTGGTTTTGGTATGGCAAACACGCTAGATAATACAGCATACCAGCGTGCTGAAAGAGATCGCATGATCGCACAGCAATTAGCAGATAAAGCTCAACAGCAATTTGCTGGCTTTACGACACAAGGACAGCAAGGTTTTCAAAACCTTCTTGCGTCTTTAGGTATTATTCCAGCGCAAGGGGTTACAACTGAATCATATCAGCCGGGATTGATGGATTATCTTAAAATACCATTAGCTATTTATAAATATTCTAATCCTGTATCTGCAATGATGCCTTATTAAGGGGAAACAAAAATGGCATACCAACCAACAAGTCAAGAATTAAGAGCCGTTAATTTTTTCTTACGACAGCAATTTCCTAATTATGATTTTGCTAAATTAACGCCAGATCAAAAACTTCAATTAGCATCTGGGTTGGTAGGTAATTTAAGGGCTGAATCTAATTTAAATCCAGAGGCTGTTAATCCTGAATCTGGAGCATATGGTATTTCACAATTATTAAGTGGAAGAAAAGATAATTACGATAAATTTATTGAAGGAATGTCTGACTTTGATCCTTTCCAGACACAGCTTGATTTTTTAAGGCAAGAATTAAATCCCGGCAGTCCATATTATGATTCATTATCAGGTCAAAGATTTGGAAATATAATTAATCAAATGAATGCTGGGTCGCTACAAACCTTGCCTGATATTACAAAAGCATTGGAAAGAGCTATTTTCAGATCTAGACCGGGTGGTTATGAAGGTGAAATTACCCCAGAACAGGAAAGCATATTTAATACAAGTATGGGAGAGCGCATTAAGTTTGCAGAACAATTAGCATCATTAACTCCTAATTTTTTTGGTTTAAAAGATCAGCCACAAACTTCAAAAAGAAGAAGTCTATCTGGTGGTTTAATGGATATTTTTACAAATCCAGCCAGAGGTATGGACAAACGAATGCTCACTAATGATTTGATGCTTATTTTAAATTCAATGTCTACAAGGCCAGATTCAGGTTTGGCTCAGTCTATTGGAATGGAGCAACAGCAACTTGCAGAGGCTAGAGCAAGCAGAGGTGCTTTTGGTAGTTTGACAAAAGAGCAATTTGGAATTGCTAATACTCTTAGAGATGATATGAGAACTGATTTAGAATTGTTTAGATTAGTTAAAGGTGGGTATGACACAATACAAACTTTATATGACAATCCCGGTGCTGTTTCAGATTATGCTTTAGCTGTTGCATTTGCCAAAATTGTAGATCCGGGTTCTGTGGCTAGAGAAGGTGAAGTAAGAGCCGTACAAAGGGCAGGGTCAATGTTTCCTATGTTTAAACAAGCCTTAGAATCTATGTTAGATGTTACAGGGCAAACTGGAAGATTATCTCCTGTAATGAGAAGAGAAATAGCAAATCTTGCTAGTCAAATGTACAACACGAAAGCACAAGATGCACAAAAATCTATTTTAAATTATGAAAGATTAGCTAAGAAAGCAGGATTAAAACTTGAGGATATTTATGTAGGAAATCCTAATATAGAAATGGGTAAAGTAAGACCAAAACCAAACACAAGCGTAAAAATCAACGAAGGAAATATTCCACCTTTAGATAATATTAATCAATTAGAAAAAGAAAAATTTATTGCTGAATTTGAAAAAGAATATCCAAATCTTGATAAAAACTCTGAAACTTACAATGAATATATTAAAATGTCTTGGGAACAATGGTGGAAATTTTCTAGTGATGAAGAAAGAAAAAGAGCAATGGAAGGATCACAGTAATGGCTGAAAATAGTTATAATAAATATATGAATATGAGTCGAACTGGTGCTTTTACTAGAGCATATGGTCAAGGTCTTGTTGCTGAATTTGGAGATGAACTTCTTGCAGGACTTAAATCTGGATTTCTTTTAAATCCATTTAATAAAATATTTAGAGATAGATATATTGATGAAAGAAATAAAATAAGGGAGAGCCTCAAAGCGTATGAGGAACAGTTTCCCGGAACTACAACAACAGGAAAAATAGCTGGTGGAACGACAACGGCTCTTGCGTCTGCAATGATACCTCAAACAAGAATATTAAAAACTGGATCTAATATACTTAAAAAAGGTCTTAATTTAGCAGGGGGTGGTGCTTTAGTTGGTGGATTAACAGCTATTGGCGCACAAGAAGATGATAAGGGATTAAATCCAGAAACTTTAGATTCTGCTGTTGAAGGTGCTACTATCGGGGGTATATCATCTGTAGGTGGTGGTGCTTTATTTAAAGGGTTAGGTATATTAGGTGCGCCTATTATTGAAGGCATCAAAAGAAAATTTGGCAATAAGATGTCACTTGAGGCTGAAAAAGTATTAAGTAAAATGGTTGAAGATTCAGGAGAAGATATAGATACAATTATTGCTAGAATAGCTAATGGTGAAATGCCAGCCGAAGGAAATGAAACATTAGGAGTATATCTTAGACAATTAGTTAATCAAGATTCTGGATTAAGAATGAAAGTTAATGAAGTTTTAAGAGAAAGAGCGACAAGTAGAAGTGATAAATCTATAGATGATTTAAAAACAACTTTAGCACCTAATACAGACAAAAATATAATTAAGCAAAAAAAGACTGAATTACAAAAAATGAGAGATGAAGAGGATTTGCTATACAATCCTATATTTGAAAATGAAACATTGGTTTCTGATGAAATAGCAGACTTTATAAGAAATGAAATTATTAAAAGAGGGTTAGGTCAAAAGGCATTTCGTGATATTAAATTATACAACCCACAATTAAGTCCATTTTTTAACATTGCCAAAAATGGTGATGTTACTTTTACAAAAAGACCCCCAACTTTAGAAGAGGCTGAATACATATTAAGATCTCTTAAAGACCAAGGTGACCAATTATTTAAAGAAGGTGGATCAAGAGGTGGACAGGCTATTGTAAGTGTAAGTAGAAATCTGCAAAATCTTTTAGATGAATTTAGTCCTGACTTAAAAAATGCTAGGTCTATAGCCTCTCAAAACTTTGCGTCTAAAAGAGCATTAGATTTTGGAAGTTCAGCCTTAAATAAATCCAGTGATGTGGTAGAAGATTTTTATGAAAACTTAATTGAAGATGGCAATCAAGAGGCTATTAGAATGTTTAAAATGGGCGTTGTTAATGGATTAAATAGAGTTTTAGACACAAGAAAAAAAGCAACTTTAATTCGACAAATCAATGATCCAGATCATAAAATTCATAAAATATTAAGAAATATAATTGCTGATGATGAATATGGTGAATCATTACTTAAAAGTTTAAAACTTGCTGATCAATCAAATCAATTAGCAAAAAATATTAATCCTAATTTTGGCTCGCAAACAGCATTACTGACAGAAGGTGGTAATAGAATTAGAAGTGGCTTTAATCAAGGCGTAGATGCTGTTGGGGCTGTAATGAGTGGCAATCCTATAGAAATGGCAAGAACATTTTCACGAACATTAAAAGGTAAAACTAATTTGAGCGATACTGAATTATCTCAAATTGCAGATTTTTTGACACAAAGAGATCCAAGACTAGCAGAAAGAATGTTGAGCCTTAGTGCTGATCCTGATTTATTAGCGAGAGCATTAGAAAGTGTTTCAGATAAAATGGCTCAAGCAGGGGGATTAGCATTAGCCACCGAAAGGACTAGGTGAAGATAATTTATTTTATTTCATTAAAAAAAAATTATAGCATTAATTGCCTGTAAAACATTTTTTTTCTCCAAACCTCCCTCGAAGTGGCATCACCTTATGCCACTTTTTTTTGTCAAATTGTCAGGTCTTCGCAAAGGTGATTTTACATAAAATTTATGTTTGGATGCGTGAGTAAAATAAAATATGTTTGAATGATTATGCCATTGGCATTCATATATCAATCCATGATGCCCTAATGGCGTTAGAATTTCTTTTGCTTTATTGCAATCTTCAAAGCTGTTAAATTCAAGCAAAGCAAAAAGTAAAACCTTAGTTCCTGTGGCTACTGAACTCATGCCATCACCATTGGATTTACAGAGCCAGCACGAATAACTTTTATTTCTCTCGATGTTCTCTTATCGTATTCCTCTTCAATAGATAACACATCATTCTGTATCCAAGTTTTTAAGATTTCAGATATTTTTGCTTTGTCGGATTTATTAGAAAGTTTTAAACCAAGAACTTCAGCAATGACTTTGCCTACATAATTACTTGCCTGATAATGATGTTTGTAAGGTGGGTCAGCCTCTGTACACTTAATCTGAACTTCTCTTGCCATTTGTTTTGTTACACCAGCGAAGGCATCAGGAAGTTCATAAGGAACAACAACAGCAACTTGATCGCCATTGATAAGGTCTACAGAAATCTTTTCAAACCAAGATTGTTTAGCCAATGGTTTTAGATTTGCCTTCCCATTGTTAATGCTGAAATATCGATGCGCCTCTAAATTATGTTTCGTTGCAAAATCATCATCCATTTTTTGTAAGAAAGACGCAGAACGACAACCACTGACAAGCTGGATGCCCCCTCTAGAATCTTCAACTGACATTTCACGCTGATTTGTTTTTCTTGTATGATGCACAATAACTGTGGCTAACTGACATTTCTCAGAAAGCATCGATAATCTTTTTGTAATGCTACCCATGAGCGAATTGTCATTTTCAGACGCACTACCTAACATATTAACAAGAGGATCGAGTATTAAAACATCGATACTATTATCAATGCAAAAACGCTCTATCAGGTCAAAATTTTGTTCATTGATGGCATTGTCAATGCCTTGGCTTAGTACTAAGTCCTGATCCCTGCCTGACGCTAGAAACAAATAATTCTTGATCTCAGATTGATCTATATTGAAGTGCTGTAAGCAACCTATAACCCTGCGCTGTATTTCCTGTAGTGGATCTTCAGAATTATAGTAAACAACTTTTAATTTTTGTTTTGGAATTGCGCCTAACAAATTGCGATTAGATGCCATTGCAATTGCATCAACAATTGAAAGACTTGATTTACCAATGCCTCCCGGACTTACTAACAAACTACAATAGTACCTAGTGTAATCCCGGTACAAAAAATCTCGTGGCTCTATTGCTAGTGGATCTATAATTTGCCATGCATCAAATAATTGTGGTTTATCAATTTTTTCAGTGACTTCTGACGTTTGATTAATGCATTGCATTAACTGTTCAATTGTACCACCTTTGTTAAAAAAATCTGTTGGATCTTCTTTTGGTTTTAAATCAGGCAATTCAATAATCTTTATTGATTCTGCTATACCTTGTAATTCAGAGGCGATTCTGCTATACCTTGTAATTCAGAGGCTACTAATTTTGCATGAGATTTCCCAGCATCGTCATAGTCAGGGAGAATAATAATATTTCGATGCTGGAAAAATTTATTTAGGGCAGGATTCCAATTGCCAGAACCACCGGAATTACAAGTAGCTAGCAAACCTTTTTCACGTAAAGTTTCTACATCCTTTTCACCCTCGACAATATAAATAATATCGTCTTTCTGTTTAATAATTTCTGGAAGATTATAGGGAAGGGGCGTTACATCTTTTAACCCGGACACATACTTTTGTGTCTGACAATCAAATCTGCGCTGTCTAAATGTCTTAGGCTCAAATCTGATTACTTCATAGGAAGGTTTGTTTTCTGCATTCTTATATTCATATCGGGCCACAACTTTTGGTGATGATGCTGGAGTAAATTCATTATTAATTCCAAGTTCATCTAAAAAGGTTTTAGGATCTTTTCCATGCAACGCAATAAGTTGCGTTAACCCCCCACCAGACGCTTGCTCATGGTCGTAGAACGTACCTTTCTCTATATCGACACTTAATGAACCAAATGTACCCCATCTAAGTTCTGATGGCTTAGACAGCTTTTCATTGGGTTCACCCAGCAAAGCAATAGCAATTTCTTTTGTGTGTTGCTCAATCATCTACCATAGACCCCAGCCAAGAAATTGATTCTAATTCCTCTTTGTCTAATTTTTTTAATTTAACTGGGCGTGGAGCATGAACAGATCTAACTTGATATTTAACATCAGTAAATTCTTGATATTCTTCCCAAGCAGGAATATCTTTAAATAATCTTTTTCTATTATTAAATTCAGATAAAATTCTATCTAAAGCTATTATTTGTTTAGCTGATAAATCTCGATTTGGTTTATCTAAATATTGATTCCAAACACTTTCTAGAAATCGATGTGGTCTACCCAACCTAAAATATTCGATTACTTTATACCATTCCTCAACAAAATCAGTGGATGGTCTTACTCGATATGTTCTAATTGTAACAGCCATGATAAAAAATGGGGTGAATAATCACCCCTAGTTGGAGGGAAATTAAAATAAGTTTTTTGACAGATCTTCTGTCGTTTGTACTTCTACTTTTGGTTCAGGTGCTGTTTCATCTTGTGGGGGATTTTTCCAGCCTAACAAAGCAAAAACAGGTATTCTTGTTTGACCCTTACCTTTTGTGTCTATGTCAGATTTAAGGTATTCTACATGGGCAACCTTACCTTCATTATCACCTAATTCTTTATGAATTTTTGACCATATGTTTGAAAAGCCTCTAAGTGCGCCAACGCTACTTGTTTGCCATTGATGCCATCCAAGGTCTTTGCCAAGGTACAGCATCACTTGTAATCCTCTTTTATGATCATCAGAAGGTCTACTGCCTACCTTGCCAATGCTTTCATCCCAGACAGCATCAGGTGCTGACCCAGCCTCGATTTTAATCCAGCCTGTTTTTAATGTGTCAGGATCAATCAAGCATTGTTTTAATGTATACTCTTCACCATTCACTAACCAAGCATTCACACTTGGCTTAAATGAGATCCACTTGGAATCTCCACTTCCTATTAAACCTAAATCCATTATTTATCTCCTTCTGTTTCAGGTTTCTCCATCCATCCCATTTTTCTTGCGAAATCTGCGAATGTTTTCTCTTTCACTACATACAGCCTTTCTTTTCGGTCTGCGTGTAGCACTAAAATTTGTGCATCATCTTGATCGAACCACTTATACAAACTGGCAAAACCAGTACCTTGTTTGCGCCTCTTGCATTCAACTTTGTAACCATTGAGATCTACGTCAGACGCAAGCGTGTCAGAATAATGTTTAAAAGCACCACTGCCCAAAATTCTTTTGACTGGTACGCCATAAGCATCCCAGAATTTTACAACAGCATACTCTAAAGCGTAGCCAATGCGCTTAGACCGACTTGTCATCAGTTAATTCTCCTTTGTAAATTTTCCAAATCAGCTAATGTCGATTGGCTACTTTTCATTTTAAGCTGTTTTAACCCAGCTATTATTAAATCTTCAGCTAACTTAGACATAGAAATACGCTGTCTTTTAGCCTCTTTTTTCAATTGCATCCGGGTTGTTTTATTTAGGTGCAATTGCTGTGGTTGTAGTTCCATTGTTTTGTTCCACTAATATAAAATAAAAAAAGTTGTACATTACATCTGTTATATGATAGTTTATTTTTTAATGGAATGTTTACGTGTGTTACATTTAATATAAAAAAAAGTTATACATTATACTTGTAATGTAATAAAAAATGATTATAATATAATATAAGAGGTTCAACAAAGGAGAATAATATGACCAAGCAAATTAAATTCGGTGTTCACTTCAGAGGACATTGGGATACTTATACTGCTAATGAGTTAGAAAAATTTATGGAGTGTTCTGAAGGTATTGAACCAATAGAACTCAAAGATCGCTATCTAGCTTTTTTAGATAAGCTAACTCTTAAAAAAATTAAACCATCTACTTTAGTCGATGTAGATGTTTTAGAAACATTTTATGACGATTTAGATAATCGAGTTCAGATCGATTATAGAGAAGATAATTTAGATCCTGAATATGATTATGAACTTATTCAAGGTGCTAAGTACTGGAACACAGTTCTAGGTAAATTCACAGCCCATTTAAAAGCAGAAGGAGTTCTGTAGTTCGCACTGATGATGGTGGGGGTTGCTCCCCCACCGAAACCCTAATTTAGAAAGGATAATAAAGTGGATCATAAATTAAAAAAAATATTACCAAAGAATGAAATTAGAAATCGTTACACACCAGTCTATGAATATCGAGGTTTTAAATTTAAAAACGATTCAAATTATTCTGGTCGTTATGCAACATGGGTTGCTTGGGGTATTAGTCCAATGAAAAATACGCATCATTTTGGTAAAAATGTAATGTTTTCTAGTTCTAATACAATTAAAAGAGTCGCTTGGGATATAGACAGATATCTAGATAATGGTCAACTTGATCTGGCTTACCAGATTTAATTTTTAGAAAAAAGAGTAAAATGGGAAGAGGAGTGCAGAACATGAAACACTGGGCAACAAATGAAGAAATGGGTTCTGGTTTTAAGTTTGATAAAGGAACACATGAACAATTTCACTATAACTGTTTAGAAAAAATATCTAAACATGAACATGATATTATTAGAACTATGTATTTAATTCGTGATTGGTGGAGCTTGGATAAATTAAAAGAGCTAAAATGTTTTCTTGATAATGAGATAGAGGAGAAAGAAAATGAAAAGTAAAATTTCAAAAAAAGCAGTAAAGCATTTTATAGGACATGAGCCACAAGATTGGATTACTGATTGTATGTATAAATTGATGAATAATAAAATATCAGTATCTGATTTAAGGAAAGAGGCTAAAGCTATGTATAAAAGCTATACAAAAAAATAGAAGGGAGAATAATGATGGCAGGACAATTAAATAATCTACAAATGATAGCTAAAGCATTAAATTACAAAATTGAAAAATGTGATGATGGGTATAATTTAACATCATTAAAAACTAATAATATCCATTATTCATCACCTCATTATAGTTTAGTTCATGTTGCTCATGCTCTCAAATTAGAAATTTTTGACTTACAAAGTGAGTTGAACAAACTTCAAAGGAAACAAAATAATGCCACATAAAATTTACGGCAACTTAGTTAGCTACTATGTTGATAAAACATCAGCTAACCAAGATGCTATAGAATGGTTTTTGTCAGAAAGTCCTAAATCTCAGGTGATCGAAACTGTGACTGAAACAGACGCAAAAAGATACCCCGGACTTGAATCTGCATTAGAGATTTGCAAAGACAATGACGCTGTTCTTATTACAAATGAGGCTACAAAGTTTGACCATAAACTTAGACCCATGACTATGATATTACAGTCGAGGGTTAGGGTTATTGGTATTGATTGGAGTCCAATGTTTAGACCAGTGTCTACCTTAGAATTTCTTAAGAAAATGACTGCACTGGCTCGTAAAAAGAAAGAAGAGCATTCTTTAAAGATACGAGAAGGCCAGAAAAGGGTGGAGAAGGCTGGTAAGACATTTCGTAACCCAAAAGGTACTGACGTAATAAAACACGCTCAGAGAGCAAATAAAGAGCGTTGGAAGGCATTTAGGCTGAAGTTATTTCCTCTTATACAAAAAATAAAGAAAGAGGAAAGAACCGAAAGTTTGACAGATTTATGTCGTTTGCTGGAACAACGTAACATCAAGACAGTAAGTGGTAAAAGTAAATGGTATCCAAGTGTTTTAAAAGAAATCATATATGAAGGAGAAAAAGAATGACAAATAATCAAAATAATAAAAATGTATTTACTAAAAGCCTTGGTTCAGTTGGAAGGCTAAAGGGAAATTGGCAGAACTATCCACAAGGAAGTCCTGAAGAAGATCAAAGAAATGGTCAAATAATGGAAATGAAGGCAAAAAAAATACAGTCTACACCACCACCAAATTTAGCAGAAACTAGCTTGGATGAAAAACAAAAAGACTACATTATTTCATCTCTCGAAATGGAACTGCAATTCCTCAACTATAAAAACTTCACCCAATATGCTCAAAGCAACGACCATAAGCGAATGGTCAATTATTTTAGGTCTACAATTCAAAAGAGAATAATCGGTTGTCATCTCATTTGCGAAACGCTGAAAGAAAAGTGGACACTTCAATCAGAACTACATCAAATTTACAACATCAATCGGTCAATGATTTCTTCTGTTATTAAAGAATGTTTAGAAGAGGGCTGGTTCATTTCTAAAATCCGTGAAGATAAAGCTAGCCAACTGTGTTATCGATGCAACGACTTAATGCTACAAAGAACAGCCGATTACAATATATGGAAGTTTAAAAAAGGTAACAATTCTAAAATAATTAATTTTGTGAAAAACTACAATAATTCTGTTTTAGATGATATTATTTTGTAAAAAGTGTTCAAAATTTGAACAGTTAAGTTATTGATAACGCTAGGTTAACTATCAAAAAACCTACGAAATCTGTTCAAATATAGAAATGGACTTATGCATAAATGTAGCTAACATGAATACATTGAGAGGTATAAATGGATTATAAAAGAAGAAATTTTACACCAGACCAGAAACTAAGATTTGACGCAAGAGAGGCATATATTGCTGATCGCTCAACAAAAGAGGCACGTAAAAGGACTTTTTTAGATGATGAATGGACACGTTATAAAAATGGTGGAACTGACAGCGCAAGAATTGATGTTCCAGCATTGACAACTGACGATTTAAAACAAGCATCTAAATCTATTAATGAACTCGCAATAAAACTAAAGGATTTGTCAGATAGTGTCTATAAACCTAATCATAAAATTATGTTAATGAGGCAAGCTATTTGGGAAGTTAATTGTGAATTAAGGGAAAGAAAAAGAGCCTCGCAGAGGTCTTATAAAAAACCCTAGATTTAGTATAGTGAAGATCGTACAGAGTAACGTACAAAAAAATAAGATTGAGAAAAATGAAAATGTCAATAAAACAAGGGCAAGGAGCAATTATGGATAAATTAAAACATAAATTATACCTGAAAGATTCGCATAATATATATTATCGCTCAAACAAGTGGTACTACAACATACAGAATTTCCTGCATAGGCAGGGCAGGAAGGAAACTCTGCGAAACCTGACAATGATGGTCGCAGAAACTATACTAATTTTCACAGCAGTATCAACCATATTGATAGTCGGTTTGGCTCTGTAATGGTCGGTAAAATTACGAGCGACAAATTGCTGTCTGCAAGTCAGATTGCAACGCTAATGGGTGAGTCACCATTTAAAACACGTAACGAACTGTTAAAGGAAAAACTATATCATAATTACAAAGGCTATGATCAGCCACCTGAAACCCCGGAAAATGAACTCATGCAATGGGGCAATCGGTTAGAACCTATCATTCTACAAGAATCTGCCAAGTTGTTAGGCTGTAAGGTCAACACTGAAATTACAGAGGTCTACAGTTATGGCAAAGATTTCTTGCAATGCAGTTTGGATGGGGTGCTGAACGATGACTAAAAAAATATATCCAACAGATAATATATTCTTGCCCCAAGGTCAGGAGTATATCGAGATGCAGGGCAAAGGCATCATTGAGGCTAAGAATACACGCTCATTTTTTAGCGCAGAGCCACCAAGTTGGCGTGGGGTATGGCAACTGCAAGCACAGTTTTTGTGCTGTCCTTGGGCATCTTGGGGCGTTGTAGCCGCATGGTAAAGGCATCATTGAGGCTAAGAATACACGCTCATTTTTTAGCGCAGAGCCACCAAGTTGGCGTGGGGTATGGCAACTGCAAGCACAGTTTTTGTGCTGTCCTTGGGCATCTTGGGGCGTTGTAGCCACACTTTATCAGGGATCTCAGTTAGCTTTGTATGTTTATGAGCCTGATGCTGAAATGCAAAAGCAGATACTAGATGCTTGTGATGATTTCTACAAAAGGCTCAAACAGCCTGACTTTTACCCATCAGACAGCGTTAAAGAGGCATCCAGCGCATATCCTATTGTCGAAGAGGATTTACCTTGTGTTGATTTAGCCGGCAATGATTCATCAATTGCAGAGGATTATTACGAGGCTAAGAAAGCGCAAAAAGAAGTGGGTGAACTGGTTGAACAGTTTGAGGCGCAGATTATTGACAAGATGGGGTTACATCAGAAAGGCGTGTTTAATAATGATTTGGGTATACCTATTTTTACTGTGGAACGCAAAATGCGCCATTACAAGGCACAACCTGAAAAGATTATACCGGCAAAGCCAGCACGTAGTGAACGTCAGAAATCATTAACATTTAAGACAGATTGGAGTTTGTGATGCAATTTAGAAGTCCAAATCAAAAACATATATTTAATTTCTACAAGAAGTATATCGATGAAAATGGATATGCGCCCACAATGACAGAAGTCAAAAAGGCGTTGGATTTAGATTTAATGACTATACGCAGGGCAAGACAATTAATGACTATACGCAGGGCAAGACAATCTTTAGTGGAAGACGGCAAAATGGAATATGTCGCTGGTCAACAAAGGAGTGCTGTATTGTGTCAGGATTAGGCTCAAAGAGAGACCCAAAATATACTTGTGACCGGTGCAGAAAACAGCCGGCAAGTGTATGGTTAAATTTCCCAAGTGACGAATGCGTTTGTTCTACTTGTTATTTGTTAGAGGTCAACTTTGGGGTCGTAAATTATCGCAGAACCAAGGGTGATTTTGATCGGTTTCTGGATGGCTCAAGTAATAGGGAAGATCTATGAATTGTTATGTGTGTGATGGACCTCAAGTATTAATATGGGGTGGAGATCATGATTTAGAGGATGATGAAGATCATAAATATGTAACGAATTTAAGTTGTCCAAAGTGTGGATCTTTCGTTTATGTTTATTGGTCAGATGAAAAAGGAAAAAATTATGAGTTCCACACTAAACCACAGTAGATCCACACTAAACACCATCAGTAAGCACATTCCCCACTAAAGGCATTTTCCCTTTAGGGGAATTTACTGTGGTGTGGTGGATCATTTCCACACTAAACCACACTAAATCCACACTAGAAAACACGTTTGTTACATTTTTGTTAGGTTAAAATATGTACTCAAGATACACCGAAAACGAGGCTGAAAGTATAGTTGATCACTTGAAGTCGATTGCCGATATGATGGAGCGTAAGTTTGGTCTTATCGAGGCTAATCTCAAGAAGGTTGACGATGGCTTGAGGAAGGCATTCCTTGCGCAGGAAAAGATGTTTAAAGAGGCTAAGAGGTCAGGTGACAGTAAGATGATACTTGATAAGGGTAGAGCCATGATCAGGGCATGGAAGGCTTTAGATCAGGCTCTGGTTGAATCAGGGGTCAAACATATACCAACAACTGTTTGGGTCACTAAGCATCAAGACAGAGGAAAAGTACAAATCAATGTTGTGCAGGATTTAAAAGATATGCCGGCTACATGGGCAGATAACGAGGCATGGATCTCATTAGAGGCTCTTGTCAATTGTTTGCCTATAGCTGTCATAGAAACCAAATGTAAGTTTCCGGGATCGCTTATTGCAGGACTGGAAGACCATTTTGACGATGATATACCATTTTGAGGCAGAAATATGAGAGTAGATAACTTTAAAGGCAAAAAGCATTGTGTGTTTTGTGGCAGACAATTTGGCTATGCGAATATTAGAAAGATCTTTTGTTCTAATATCTGCGCCAGCAAGTATTACCGGGCCAACAAGACATACGATAAGAATAGACCAATTTCGTTGGCATATATTCCAGAGCATTTAATAGAAAAGGAGCAGTGATGGATATTGAGAAGAAAATAAGAGAAGAGATTGTTGAGGCTAGTAAACTGATTAATGATCGAGGGTCTAGTTATGGCAATGCAATCGATAATCACGAAGATATTAAAACATTATGGAATACTTTACTCAGAACTAAGCTCAGTGCTGATTTAACGACTGTAGACGTAACAACTTTGCTAATTGCACTGAAACTAGCAAGATTAATGAAATCACCTGATCACAAGGATTCTATGCAGGATATTATCTGCTATTCAGGTATTATGGTCGCTTTAAGTGAGCATGAGAAGTATCAGAAAGGTATTGTAAAGAATATTGAGAACTTTAAAGGTGATTACGATGGTAATGACTAAAGATCATAAACCATACTTAACCGGGAAGGATCGAGGCAAATGGTTCGGCATTCTTGGTGATTTGAAACCTAATACATTTGTGACTTGCGATAAGGACAATATTGGTCGTGCAAGGTATGCACTGTATCAATTATACAACAATCCTTTAGAGCGTGAAACTGTTAAGATTGCAGACAATGAATATCAATTGTGGCGTTACGAAATAGAAAAACCGAGAAAAGTAGCACTGACTGGAAACATTGCTCATGCGAGGCAAAAATAATACTTTGACGCATAATACACATTATGTAACTTTTTATATATATAAGTCATTGTTTTTATTAGCTTTTATATTGGTACAATATTATGGGTATTATGTTACACCAATAACGCATAAAAAAGTGCCGGAAGTGTACCAATTTTGGGCAAAATAGACCAAAAAGCCCCCCGGTGGGGAGGGGTATGATAGGCGTAGGTGTAGGTAAAAAATGACTGACAGCGTGAAGATTTGGTTCTTTGCCATTTCAGCAATGTGTCATATATTTACCACATGGCAGGACAACCCATGA
>VTLG01000700.1_pt1 | contig 36279 bp, 66 predicted proteins | sample 4694571 | NCBI WGS metagenome assembly VTLG01 (sample SAMN12604809, study PRJNA352737) | marine metagenome | biome: ENVO:00000447; feature: ENVO:00000209|ENVO:00000569|ENVO:01000036; material: ENVO:00002151; isolation source: viral sequences binned using virsorter ...
AGCAGGTTTCAGTCATGTTCCTTATACCCTGTCGAAACCTTGGCACCCCCTTGCAAGGTGGAGGTGAGGGGAGTCGAACCCCTGTCCAGAATGTAGGTGACATCACCTATCCTCAAAAGAGGATGCCTCCAGACGGATTTGAACCGCCGACCTTGGCTTTACAAAAGCCCTGCACTACCGCTGTGCTATAGAGGCAATTACTCCTTTGGTTTAGGAGGTTCATTAAGGAGAGGTTTGCCTGTTTGTTTGGCAATAAATGCAGCAAGTTCAGGTGTCTCCTCCCATTCCCAAATGGTCTTACGACCTTTCTTATCTACTTGTTCCCATGTTCTCTTAACCATCACTTTTCTCCTTTAGTAGATTGTTAACACTCATATCAAGAGCAGATTGATTCATTTTCATCTCTTTGAAATCATCCTCTAGTTGTTTAACACGAGCAACGAGATCTGCTATTGCAGTCCCAAAAGCATCAATGTTCTGAAGGAGTAATTCATTTCCAAAAGATGTAGGGTTTCCTTTCTCAGCATACGCTGTAGAGTCTATTGCGTCAACCCTTTTTTGAAATTCTTCTTTATCCATTTTGTTGTTCCTCCCTTTGCATCCTAAGAGTACCCTCTGAGTCTGGTGACAAGTATTTCATGTATATATTACCAGAAACAGTAGTTCCTACCTGACCTGAATTAACACTATGCATCAAAAATGATGGGAAAATAATTATATCACCTTTTTTGAGATTTGGTTTATAATCCAAAGGAAATGCACCATGGCAATTACCCAACTGATTTTGAATTAAACCCATAGAAGGATTAAAGAAAGATGTTCTAGATCTTTCTACAGTCTCATATACAATAAAACTCCACTGAGAATTAGGATGTATATGTGGATCCTGATAATCGTGCTCTTCATACCTATTCCTCCACACATGTCCGATATGTGGTTCCAACCCCATCAATCCACATGGGCCTAGATTTCTACCAACAATATCTCCTAGATGTTCCCAAACTGGTTGGGGTAACTCTAATTTAGTATTAAAAGTTGTCCTGACACCAGAATCCCATGTAGGTTGGAGATCCTCTTCTGGTTCTTCAGGTATTTGAAAGATATCTAAATCTACCTTATCTTCAAATATGGGAATACCGAATACCTGTTTCAGATTCGGTGCGGGTCCGTCTTGCATATTCTTATCCTAGTCATTATATTTTAATGGATATATCAGGTGTTGTCAACTCCAACTCCTGCCCAATCAAAGTCATCTAATTGATCAGCACGTAGTTTTAAGTTTTTCCTATCCTCATTTATATACCCTATTCCCTGTAACATTGACCATGCTTGTGTTTCATCATCATTTCTTATCTCTCTAAGAGCAGCTGCACCAGCAATATAATGTTGAACCTTGGGAATATCTGATGCAATTCTAGAATTCATCTGTGATTCAGCATCTACTATTGCCTGATCATAATCACCACAATCGCCTGGAACGGATCCTGCTGGAGGAACTGTTTTATAACCAATAGATCCTGCTGTACTAGCATATGAAATCTGTGTTCCTTCTGCACAATAGACTTCCGTACCACTTCCACCACCACCTGTGTTTCTAGTATAGATTGGCCATGCAAGAGCACCTACCCAATACTCAGCATATGATGCACCAACTGCTGGTTCTGGATCCTGTTGTACTTCATGCCACTGTGCAACAATATCTGGATCCTTATTATTAATAAGTTCCAACTTATGTCCTCTACCAATCTTCTGTTCATCCAACATACCTATCTCAACAGGATCTATTGGATTCTTAGTAGCATCAAACTCTAAGTCCTCATTATCAGGACCACGAACAACCAAGAAAGAACTAAATGCAGCACCAACAGATGTAGATGTACTTAAGAATAACGCAGTATATGTAGATACTATACCAACATTGAATGTATATCCAGTTGTTGCAGCAATACTTGCGGTGACTGTCTTGTTGAGAGTCATGAAATCGTATGTGACTGACACTCCAGTCGTAATACCATTTGAATCAACCACTGTCTTAATTCCCACAGCAGTTCCAAACCCTGTTATCCTTGCACCATTTGGTAAAACTCCACCAGTACTGAATGTAGTGAAACCTGTAGTATCAGTATCATAAACAAAATCTCCTATACTAGCATGAGTGAATATTCCAACATTCTTATCACCATATATCTTATTGTCACTAGATGTGCAGAATCCACTCAAAGCATATCTCATTCCAGGCCAAGATGTAGTTCCTAATCCAACAACAGTTGGAAGGTTGCCAGTTGTATAAACATAAGGATTTTCAAGAGCATCAGTTATATAATCACCAACTTTAATTACTGCCTTGTATCCACTAGGTTCTCCATCAGTATTAAATCCAGTGAATTGAGGGCCTCTTGTATCAAAGATAGCCATTGGACACTCACCACCACTGGTGACTGACATAATACCAACACTTGCACTTGTTATATCAGCAATTACATTTGATCCATACTCTATATTCTTTGGATATCTCCAATACTTTCCGCCATAATACCCAATAGTAACCCTCTGAGCTGGATCCTTTACTACTTCCCATGTCTCATAGTTACTACCATTATTATCTTGCCAATCATTTCCTTTTTTCTGCCATATTAGATCAGATCTGCATCCATGACTAACCCTAGATCTATAGGCAGTCTCTACTGCTTTAATATCAACATTGATTGGTTTAATTAATGGAGGTATCTTTCCATCCATTTTAACAATCAATTCATCATACTCATCAATGACAGCATCAATTATAGTCAGTTGCTCTTGCATCTGATCAGCTTGATCCTTCTTCTGAGTTCTTGTCTCTCTCAGTCTTTTAGTTATGTCTCTTGGTTTAGTCATTGAATCTCCTCACCTTCATACTCAATCTCCAGTTTATCAACATCTTTTCGTTCCCCATAGACAACGAAACTACAATTTACTGGACCTCCAGCATTATTTAAAACCTTGATTTTAGTACCCCAATCAATAACTTCATAAGATAGTTCTTGATAAGTTTGAATAGGTGTTAATGTAACTGTTATTGTATCATGATCTACTAATCCTTTCCAGTATTCTGGCAAATTAATTACATTTCCCTGTACTGTACCTCTATGATATACACCAATCTCTGCACCCTCAATACAAGCATGTCTAAGTCTCATACCTTCTTTAGTGGGATGGGGAATATCAAACTTCTTAAATGGTGCAGCAACAGAAGCAAATGCACCAAAACCTGAAAATATCTTTGCACAAGTAATATTACCACCAACTGCAAGTAATCCCTGAATAGTAACAAATCCAGAGACATTCATATTACCATTATGTTGTGCTATTGCATTACCAACAGATAAAGCATTCTTAATATCAATACCATTCTTAAGACTCAGAGCATTCTTAATGGTAGTACCCAATTTAGTACATAATCCCATAAAGGTACTAACTGCAATGACATTAACTACACCATGAAAGTTAGCAATACCATCACATCTAAGTGACAATGGTGCAGATATACCAATAGGAGGACCTATCATCACTGTAGCAGTTGGTATGCCAGGAGAAATTGCAGTACCAAAATAGCAGGGACCATTAGCAACTAATGTGCCTGGAAATAATCTACTAGTAGCTGAAAGAAATGACATATCTAAGGCGCCAATGACGACCTTATCACCTGCCATTATGATAGATGCAGTAAATGCCATTATAAGAAGTCCTTAAACTTATCTAACCATTTCATAATAGAACCAAAAAATGAACCTTGAAATACATCAGTCTGTGTTCCTGCTTCAACACCAACACCACCAGTGAGTTCAATAAAGTTACCACCCATACTTATATTATTTGTTGCAAGAACATTCATATTAGTTCCTCTCAAATTAAGAACAGATGCATCAAGTTGAATAAACTTAGTACTCTTTAATGTAATCTCACCATTTCCACCAGTGGATTCCAATCTTACATTTCTACCTTTTATAAGAACGTCACCATCCTGAGCATCTATTAATATATGTCCCTGAACAGCAGTAATTATCTTTGAATACTGTTTGATAGGACCTTTTTGGACAATTCTAATACCACTAATATCATATGATGTTCCCTGAGTTACCTGTTTGTGGTATCCATCCTTATACCATGCAAATCCTTGAGCCTCATCAGTGTACATTGAAAGATCAATAACACGACCTTTCATATCTCCATCTGGTACTGTTATACCTGAATTAATACGAAAGCCAGGATAATTGGCAACATATTCTTTAGTATCTACCTGTTGTGGTGGAATTTCTTCTGGCATTATTCTCTGATTACCTCCTTACCAACACAATCGATGACATCAATAACAAGAGCCCTTCCATCAGGACGATAAATTCTATTTCCATTTTCATCATATTGATTTGGTTTCTCACCAATATCTTGTACAAAGTCTGGAGAGTATGAAATAACTGGCAATAACTCTGCACCACTACCAGTTGTGGTATTTACTACTACATTAGGAATAGTTTGATGTTTATCAGAACACCTGATATTCTTAACTCCAACAATAGATCCAGCAGGAGTAGTAACTAAATCGAAACTACAATTACCCACTTGGCCAGTATCTCCAGAAGTGTATCCAATTCCAGGCCTCTCTGTCACAATATCAGTAACAATACCAACAGGCTCACTTCCTATACCAGCAACACCTCTTGTAGTCCAATTATAAGTATCTGTCCTAGCAATACCAGCAAAAATATTACCACTTAGATCTTCAAATGCACCAGAAGTTATAGTAAGATGATACTCTGTGTTGTGTTTTAAGTCAACTGTTGGATCTATCTTAATTATAGATGAAGATAAGAAAGATATTCTACTATCTTCTACAGGTATAGTCTCATGAGTAACATTAGTAGCAGACTCAACGATAACTAAATCACCCTGTCCTCTAATAATAGGTTCGTTGAATGTAACAGATAGAGATACAGAAGTCTGAACACCTACTGCATTATCAGAAGGAGTTGTAAAGGTAATATATGGTGATTGATCATCTAGAGGTTCTTCTGTAACAGGGAACTTAGGAGGTATAATACCATTTGTCTGACAATATCCACTACCACCACGAAGCATATAAACTTGAACTACCCTTCCTTTATCATCAATAACTGTTCTAGCAATTGCTCCACCACCATGATTAGTCTTATCAATAATACTAATTCCAGGCGATTCTTCATATCCAAGGCCTGGTTGAGCTATAACTATGGTTAAAATACTACCATTTATCGCAGATACTACTGGTATAAGTTCTGCTTTCTTAGTACAAGCACCAAATACTTCTACTTTTGGTGGAACACATTTAGGGAATAAAAATCCTGATGGAATACTATTTCCTAGATCATCTTGTGTCTTAGGATTATTAGTCTTCTCAGTACAATCAAAGAACTGTGCTAAATCTGGTGCATCAGGATCCCATTCTCTACCACTAATCAAACTTAAGAAGGATAGAGATCCATCACCAGCAGCATAATCCAAATTGTTTATAAAATCAAGATTATTAAGAACATTGGACATCTTACCAGCACCTTTGGTGGATAATCCCATACCCTGTGTCCAATCATCATATTCCTCGCATCGTAGAGAATCACATTCTAAGAAACTCAAAATCATATTCATATAAGAAGTTATCTTATTGAATAGACTGCTAACATTATTAAGCATTCCAGACAACCAATCTAATCCGTCTAGAATTGGTTTCAAGAGAGAAGAAATAGAATCTAATAACTTACCCATTATTGCAGAGATAGCCTGTTCAATAGCACAGACACTTGCATTAATAGTTTTTCCAATCAAATCTTTCAAAAGACCCTTAAGGAAATCCATAATATCAAAACCAGCCTTCTCGAAGAGACAGAAAATCAAATCCATGATTCTCTTGAAAGCCTGAATGATAGGATTCTTTTGTGGTTCTGGTACTATTAATCCTATTAGGTTACGAAATATCTTACCAAGATACTTCATTACTTTATCTCTAAGTCTCCTAATTATGTTCTTAATTGCACCCATAATTAGTCTGGTAGCCTTACCAATCAGTCTTCCCAAATCTGCAACAAAGTTTTGAGCAGCATCAATATAGGTTCCAGCAAACTCAGTTAGAGAATTAATAGTTTTAATAAAACTTCCTATAGTATGAGTTATTGTAGAAATTGAGTCATCTTCACAACCATTAGAAGCAGTATGAGGATCAGCAGTAATATTACCAAATAATACATCAGCCTTAACTTGTCTTCTTAATCCCTCTTTCTCTCCTGTATCGCCATCTTCACCTGCTTTCTGATCTGCATTTCCTGTTGGTGTTGCAGATGGTTTTACTTTTGTTACTGGTTTAGTAGTCGCTCCATAAGATCCAGCATTTCTTCCTGTTGTTGTTCCAAAAGCACCAGATTCAGCTTTCTGTCCCTCTGTCGAGAGTTGTAAAACATTAGTAGGAGAGTTAGTTTTATTAACACTTCTAGCTAATGCACCAAATACTACTGGTTGTTGTGCATCTTCTCCATCCATAAAGAAACCAAATACGGTTTCTCCACCTACCATTCTAGAACTCTCACCATAACATGACTGGCCAGAACCAGAGGTAGCATCAACCATAACATGAGCCCAAGGCAGATCGTCGTCTGGTAACTCAGCCTCATCAAATGGATGATGACCAATGATTCTAACCTTACATCTATACGCCCATCCCTCTTCTAAATCGGTTGCTTTGTTTTTCCAGTGTTTAGCATCGGCAACTTTACCAATCCACCAAACAAAACCGTCTCTACCAACATAATTGGTAGTCAATAGGGAATTATCAATCATTTAATCGTCGTAAATTAGGCACTCTGGCTCATCTGGATGTTGGTCACAAAAAAGTTCTATTGCATTAGGATCATGGTGATCTCCTGCAACAATCTCGTCATGATGATGTTCCTCGTATTCAATTAAGTCATGCAACTCTTCCTCAGTATGCCTACGCATCTGTGGATTAGTTGTTGGATCCTCTAGGATCTCCTTATCTTTTTTGATGTGTGCTTCGATTGATTCCATAATAGTAACCTCGTCTATAGGTTTAGTTTTCAGTACCATATGAATCTCTTACAAGATTCAATGATGTTGTATTGACACCGCCTGCAATCTCAAAGTGATGTCGAAGCGATCTTATTAGATAGTTTCCACCTTGAGCTTGATCAGCCTCCTTCAGAGTTCCTTCTGTAGGAGTAGTAGCTGGCAACGTAATATGTATTAAGTCACCTGCCCTCAACATTGTATTACATGGTATCACAATATTTAGGGACTGTGTTAGAAGCAAATTATACCTCGAAAAAGATTTAGACATATCCGAGTTATCCCTACCTTGTGGTTCTGGGTCTTCTGGTAAGTCTGGATCCCACATACCTGTGTCACCAATTCTAGACATTATCCTAGAGGAATAATTAATCAGTGGGGCATCATCTCCTTCGCCTGGAAGAGGTATATAATCAGCTGATTTTTCTAATTTATCCCTTTCATCCTTTAATTGAAACTTAATAGCATCTAATTGCCAATTAATAGGATCAAAGAAATATTGTAAATTGTTATATATTCCTATTCTAAGATTCTTCTGTAGATCAGTATTCTTATCAACAAAATAATGAATAATCTGTCTATCAGTTGTATTTCTATCAGCTACACCAGTTGCAGTATATTGAGGTATCTGTTTATCATCTGCTGACTTCACATCCTTCTTTCCAGAAAGCATGGACTCAATAGATCTAAAGTGAAATCCATCATAATTCTCATAAAAGAAATATCCAGAAGTACCTCTTGCTTTGGCTTCTTTACCTTTTCCAGAAGTTCCACCAGTACCTTGTTTTCCAACCTGAGCTTTAGGTGCTAACCAGACACATAAATGAAAAGGTTTCTTCATGTTACCCATAAAACCATATGGGGTAGCAGAATCCTCAATTTCTTTTATTCTATCACTCTTTACCTTTAATGTATTAGTTAATATATCTCTAATATGTTCACTAATAGTTGATCTATCGAATCTCTTACCACATCTACTAACCTCATTATCAAAACATTCTTTAGTTTTACAAACTAAAGTCATTGATTCATTTCCTTCTGACTGTATTAAATCCTTTACAGCAGAAATATAAAGAGGTGGTCTCTGTTCCTCTTCATCAAATATCAAATCCCCATTTGCTGTACCTATATTAAGATCCAGTCTTTCAAATCCTCTCAATGGAGTTTGACCATAAACATTAGATGAACTATTAAGCTTAATATAAACAGTTATATTAGGGGATAATATATCCTCAAAATAATCAACCCTAATGACAGCTCTCTCCAAACCAATACCATCAGCTGGTTTTGCTTTTTCGTCGCTACCCTTACATGGAGTAAGAATTGCTTTCTTAATTGTAATCTCTTGTAGTGCTGACATTATGCGCCGCTGAGTTTATGTAATTGGAACATTGACAAATAATCTTGTTGAGCCCCACCTCCAGGCATACGAATGTTAAGGCTTCCAGCATTACCAGAATTGATAACTATGTTATCTCCTCCCACTGCTTGTGGATTTGGTTGTTGAACAAGATATGCTATATTATTTACCACTCTAGATTTGGGGTTATTGTAACTAGGATAAGTCTCGAATGAACCTATACCTTCCATCATATTTCTTGAACCAGCATCCCAACTAAACTTATAATCAGGATCTCGAGCTTTTATCAACTTTCTCATCACCTCAGAATCAGACTCATCTCCTCTAAAACTTAAATCTGGATATTGATCATGAACTGCTTGATGACCACCAGACTTGGAATCTTCAGTCAAATGACCTACCCAAGTATGACCAGATCCAGGCAATATACCACTTACACCCTCTGCACCACCATAAGCTCTCACATCACTTAGATCTACAGGAACCTTAGTACCTTCTGGTACAAATATATCTATTGATCTACCATCACCACTGTGACCATGCTGTCGAATACCTAGTTTTATTAATTCAAAAATCTCAGCTTTAGTCATTCCTTTCTTAAACTTCTGACCACCACTCAATTCTGTTGGTATATCTTGTGCAATTAACTTCTCTATTATAGGAGTAACATCCGATATTAGATCATCAACAGTACCAGTATTAGTCTGGAAATGTCCATGAACCCATCCAGCAGCATTACTTACTCTTCCAGTTCCACCATCAGTAGATCCAAATGTAGATCCAGTAGATTCTTTAGTATGTTCTATTCCCATACCAGAAAGATTTGTAGAAGCTATTAATGTTTCCTTCTGAGGTACAAATTCAGTCTTTGGTTCAAATTTAGTTTGTGGTTTCTCCTCAGTCAGAAGTTCTTCTTTGACATAATTTAATTTGATCTTCGCAAATCTCTCCTCATCAAGAGCTCCATCAGCACGAGGAAATCCATCCTCATCTACAGTTCTTTCTGGTTCATCCTTCTTATCAAAATCAAATATATTAAATGTAAGTAAATCTAAAGTACCACCTGCAACTCTCTTTGTACCTTCCCACATCTCTCTCGCTCTATCCCCAGACCATTCCCAGAATGATGGTCCCATTGCTCTCTTTAATATTCCACTAGCAACAAGATCTTCTACTTGTTCTGATAACTTTTTAAACTTATTAACATCTAATTTTTCTTTCTTTGTAATATCTGGTCCCTCTTTACTCATACCCTTAGCCAACATACCAGATCCCATAACCTCTGTTTTACTCTTAGCAAGTTTATCAACAGTTTTTTCTACATCAGTTTTTCTTTGATCTGCAAGATTTTTATAATCCTTGGAACCTTCTTGAGCTTTCTTCTTCTCATAATTAAGATCTTTCTTCATTGCACGTTTGTCACCACCATACTGATCTTTTAATACCTGATCAGTTGCACTTTGACTTTCTCCAGCCTTTGGATTAGGAGCAAAAGCTAATGCTCCCATAGTAAGGATTGCACTACCAGCAGCAATAGTCAGCATATTATTCATAGCACCACCACCCATTCCAAGAGGACCAGCTCCTTTGGCACCTTGAAGTCTATCAAGACTCTTAATAAAAGCCTTGGCTTTAAAGAAAGTAATAGGTTCTGGTAACTTTATCTTAGAGAGCTCTTTGGCATTACCAGTAATAAACTTATTAAAAGATTTAATACGATCATCAGCTCTTTTAACCGTCTTCTTTACCTTATTTTTTACTTTAAGAACAGAAATACTAGGCTTCATAATGCATCAACTATATTATACTGTGATTTACTAAACATCAAAGCAAAATTACTACCATCAACAGCAATTAAGAATGGGACTTTCACACCAGCAGAAGAATCATCAGGACTCCTAACTGGAGTCAATCCTGATTTAGGCGGAGTTGCTTGAGGATTAACCCCAGTTGGAACTTGAATTACCGATTCATTTACTTGAGATATATCTTCACTCCCAGCTACCCTAGATACTCCAAGAGAATTATCTCTTCTCAAATCAGATTCCTTTTTACCAGCTTCCACCTTAGACTGTAGGTGCTTATTCAATGGAATATGAGCTTTCGATATAGAACTAAGTTCTTTCTTACCAGAAAATCTATCATCTACCATCTTCTCCCATTCTGGATGTCCTTTCGCAATTACTTCTCCATTCACATGAAACTTCAGATGATCCCATTCGCCCGTATCCTTCCAGTGAGAGCTTTCAAAACTATAACTTTCTGTTGTACTACCATCATCACCTTCTTCTTTACTATAACTAAGCTTCCCTCCTTCTCCTATTTCAAGATTCGTGAAATTTTCTGTTCCCATAGGTTTTGTTTTAGAAGATGCAGTACTTCCATCACCACTACCTTGAGTTCCACCATAAAAACCAGATTTTCCTCCAGATCCTCCAGAACTATTATTCTGTTCAGCTATTATCTTTTGTAGGTGTGGATTTAATGGAATATGAGCTTGCGATAGCTGACTAAGTTTCTTCTTCTTTCCATCTGTACTTGTTTCTCCACCAGCAGAAGGAACCAACACATTAAGTTCTGATGGTGCTATGTCGCCTGGAATCAAAGCAGTTTGTGTTGTACCTGCTAAACTTTGAACCTTCTCATTATCAGTCTCAGGTTTATCTCCATCTTTTGTTTCTTCTTCTGATGGTGCTTTTGCATCAGCAGCTTTCTTTACTTGTTCTTCAAAATCCCAAAGTGCTTGTTGTAGAACTTTCAGAGCTTTATTGAATTTCTTTACTTCCTTCTTACCAAGTAATTCTGTTCCTTCTAATGGTTCTACTGATTTTATCTGACTATCACCAGGCTTGACTTCTCGTTCCCTGCCCTTTTTCATTAATTTAGTAACTCCCCAAGTTGTCAAGGCAATTAACCCAAGAGTTGCAGCACCCTTGAGTATATTTCCAATCAATCCACCTTTCTTTTTCTTAGGTTTCTTACCGTCTTCTTCTTTAGGAGCTAACTTAATCTTAGTAAGTTTCTTAAGAAGATTAAGAAATATGCTCTTAGCCTTGTTAATAAACTTAAATATCTCTCCTAGAGGTTTCTTAAGAGAAGCAAGACCTTTTGCAAATTTCTCTAATTGACCTAAACCACCCTTAAAGATGTCAGTCAACATCTTTCTGGGATCAAATGGTGTTATCTTAGCAGCAACCTTCTTAGTTATCTTTGGTTGTAACTTCTTAACCTTAGTCTCTACAATCTTATTGACTTTAGTTATAGTTACTGGAGTATTATCTTCCTCTGGTAATTTCAACTTCTTAGAAGAAGCCTTAAGTACTGAATCTGCTCCTTTTACTTTTCCCTCGGTCTTTTGCTTTCTTGCAAGGGAATTTGTAGATTTAATTGGAGAAGATAGTATTGCCATCTATTGATTCTGTTGTGCTGCTCTCTGTTGCGCTTTTAGATTCTCGTCCTCAATATGCTGCCGAAGCAACCCAACATAAATGTCTCGTTCCCACGAAACCATATTCTCTATTTCAGTCAGTGAATATTTATGGAACTGCATCAAAGCGAAGTTAATTCGGAAGTATGTCTCAAGATCTACATGAGCCATACTTAAGCGAAAAAATCCGACAATCCCTCCAATACAACAGTATTATCCTTACCAGTCTTAGGATTAGTCACTATAATTTCATGGGTAAGTTTAGGCATTGTCTCAAAGAATCTCTCAATCTTCTTGAACTGCTCTGATGTCAGAGATTCAAGCCATTCTACAAGTTCTTTCTTAGTACAATCAGTTGCACCCCAGACATTATCATCATTATAAACTTTATCAATTGAAGATGCTATAATCTGGAAAGACTTCTCTACACCAGCATCATCTTCTTCTGTGAAGTTATCTTCCAAGAATTGATTAAGTGAAGGGTACTTCATTGTTAAAGTATATCCTTCTCCTAATTGAATTTCTGGAGAATGATTTGGATCAGTCTTAACTTCTACCTCATCAATATTAATAAAGGCTGGTACTTGAGTCTCACCATCATCACCACAAGTAACAACAATCTCAATCTGTTCTCCAACAGATTTACCACGAACATTCAAAAAGATATACTCAATATCAAAACTAGGTAAGGTATCAACTTTGATTCCCCTAGTAATAATACAATCTTTTAATACCTGTTTGACTGCGTTTGATATTTGTTTTTGGTTTTGTGATTCTAAAGCGAGAATTAGAATCTTCTCTTCCCTAACTAAAAAAGGTCGAAACTTTATCTTCTTACCAGTAGAAGGCAAAGTCAACTCATGTTGAGAAGTACTAATTTTTGGTAAAGGCATGATATGTTATCAAGTCATTTCATTCTAAAGTTATTTAGAGGGTTTTTTGAAACTTTTTAATAACCGCCATATGGATCGTTCTCAGGAGTAAAATCCTGTGCTTGATCACCTTTCTGTTGATATTCGTCCTGCTTCTTAAAGAACTCACTCATACTTGATTGACAATCAGGTGGTTCAGGGTACTTATATCCTTTCATCTTCCTCCACTTACCATGCAATGCACCAAGCATCCATGATTGTGCAAGACTCTTTGGTCCATTCTCCAATATATCTAACTCATACCTGCTAGAGGTATAACCCTTGTATTCTTCTCTCCAATTGGAATCGTCAAATGGTTGTGTGTTCATAGGTGTAAGTTTTCTTCCCAACTTTAGTGTGTCCATAGGGGCCAGTTTTGCCTGGTCTTACTTGTCCGAGTTTAGAACCTTTTTTACCAGCTCTTTTATTGGTAGGGTGTAAAGTAGCGTCTTTAGAACCTCTCTTCGTGATTACTGAATCTTGATTATATTTTTTACCAAGACGTTTCATCTGTTTTTTAAATTTGAGGTACTTCTTCCTTTTCTTAGGAGCATTAACAACAACAGATGGTTCTCTCACTGTTTTAGTGTTACCTTTATCATCCTTCTCAGGATATTCTCCCTTGACTTCTTTATACCCATATCCGTGACTACGGATCTTTTTGCGTAACTCTTTGTTACTCTTTTTGTTCTCCTTTTTTGACTTATCACCTCTCTGTGCAGTCAGAACGGCAGTGCTCTTGTTCTTTGAATGTTGAACAACACGAGCCATTCCTCCCTCGTTAAGAGAACTACATTCTAACAGAAATTCGGAGAAAGTCTTCATATTATGGACACTTTGTAATGTGGCACACCATTATTTATAGCTTATTCTCGTTCTGAATGGAATATCCAGTAACATCCTGACCATTATTCCATTGAGAAGGAGATCCCATATAAGCACCAGATAAATTAACAGATCCGTCTTGACCACGAGCCAATGTATTAGCAAATTGGTTAGGTTGGGCATTATTCTCCTGTTGAGAAATAACGTACCTATCGTATTTAAAATTAACAGTTACCTGAAGAATTTGAGCATCACCATAAGATAATGGAAGACTATCAACACTTTCTGGAAATGCGTTAGTGAAAATATATGTTAATGGATTAGGTCTATCAGGTGGTTGAGTTGGTTGTACTACTCCAGGCCTATCTTTATACATACCACTTCCGTCCTGATAGATATGATCCTTATTAGTTCTCCGTTTAACTTCTAAATTCTTCTCGAATTTAGTAACCATAAGAGTTCTCTTATAAGAATTTGGATATCTAAATCTATGAAATCCAAATGATTCTGCTTGATGAGGATATCCTTTAGGATTACCTGCTCTATTTCTCATACCACCTTGGGCAGCATATACTGGATTAATAAAGTTAATCCACTCTTGAAATAACTTAAGAACTTGATAATCGGCAGAAAGATAGAATTTTAAATTTAAATCAACATATGCTCTTGATTGTGCAAAGAATTCAGTAACTCCCTGTCTAGAACCACTCTCTTCAAATGAAGCTAAATTAGTTCCAGGCAACTGTGCATCTGAACATAGGAATTCAAACCTTGCTGGAGAACTTCTTTCAAATACTCCAGCAGTAACAAGCCAAGAATTTAAATCTTTGTCAGGATTACCACCACCAGAACCAGATAGTCCCAAAGATACCTTAAAAGTATTAGAAAGAGCAGGAGACTGTAAGAAATGTTGAAAAGACTGCGCTGCAGCACCACCATCAACTGATTCTCTGGTAATGTTAGATTTTAGATTCCTATCTACTAAATTGTTTGCCGACATCTAAATAATGGTTGAACCCCACATACTATGTATATGGCTTACAAGGGGAAATATAGACCTAAACATACTAAGAAGTATAAAGGTGACCCAACACAGATCATTTATAGATCATTATGGGAAAGAAAATTCATGGAATACTGTGACTTAAATGAAAGTATAAGTCAATGGCAATCTGAAGAATTCTGGATCCCATATAAGAATCCCATAGATAATAGGATGCATAGGTACTTCCCAGACTTCTTTATCAAGTACAAAGATGCAAAAGGTAAAAAGAGATCTGTTGTAATTGAAGTCAAACCGAAAAAACAATTACTAATGCCCAAGAAGAACCCAAAAAAGAGAACTAAAGCATGGGCATATGAAGTACAGACATACGTTATTAATCAAGCAAAGTGGGAAGCAGCAAAAAATTACTGTGATGATAGAAAATACGAATTCAAAATCATGACCGAGGATGATCTAGGAATATGATTGCTCAAGAAATAAGAAAAAAAGCTGGTAAGAAGAACAAAAGCGGAGATTGGTACATCTCTGAATTAGAAACCGCTTTAGGTCCTCTACAAGAAAGAAATATCAGTTCTACTGATACTGGTGGAATTGAAGTTGGGAATATGTTCTTCTTTTCATATGGTGCAAAATACCCTGAAAGATATGAATTTTGGGATATACAACCACTAGCAGTTGCTCTTAGTTTTTACAGAGATGGATTCCTTGGATGTAACTTACATTATGTAAATCCGCAATATAGAGATCAAGTTGCAAAAAGTCTTCTAAATAGCGGTGGAGGTACTACTGTACCAAAAAATACCTTACACAAATACCTCTATGAAGGTATAGGTAACTTATATCAAGTCCCAGATAGTGAAGATTGGGCGGAGATATCTCTTCTCCCAACTGAAAAATTTTATGATCCACGGGGAATGAAATATCCTAAACATAAAGCCTGGAACTGGAAGAAGTAATGTTAGTAAGACAAGAAGTAAATCCTAACTATGTCGGCCCAGATGGTACGCCAGGTATTGTAGCAACTAATACCAATACCAATAAAACTCAAAATTATAAACTATTTTATTACGGGGACACTAGAACTGCACAGGTTTTACCCGTAGATGATAAGGGAGAAGTACTAATTGACGCTAAACCAATATACTCAAATGGTGTATGGGATACAACTCAATTTGAAGGATTAGATGCTAGTACGCAATCAGTTATTCATAGTAAAGTACAAACAGGAGTAAGAAATCACGCACAATCAACTAATCAACCAGTTCCACAATGGGCTGATTCAAACCAACAAGGATTTGGTCCTGCATATACAGATAATCAGATTGCACAGAATATAGCAAACAATGAAGCCGCAGGATTCAACTGGGGTTCTTTCTTATGGAACGTTGCAGTACCAGCACCTATTAGATGGGGAGTAAATCTTGTTAAAGGTACAGCATCAACTGTTAATGTAGGATGGCAATTAATAACAAAAGGTCCAGCAACATTTGTTGAAAAAGCTGGAATACAAGGTGGAAGTTATGATGTTGAATCTGATTCAATGTTCAGTAAGGTCATAACATATCCTATGGACATGTCTACTGAACAAGACTATATGAAGATTGATTGTTATGCATATCAACCTCCATATTCAGCTTCTATGGCAAGAAGTTTTGGTGATGATGATGGAGAAACAAGTCTGGGATATGGACTATCAAGACGATCACCATATAGAAAGAAATTAGGTGCTGGTATAGTACTACCAATGCCTGGAACAGTTAATGATAAGAATGAAGTAAGTTGGGTTGAAGATAATATGTCGACCATGTCAATGGGAGCATTGCAACATGTAAATAAAACCTTTGGTGGTAAAGCTCTGACTCTATTAGCTGGTGGTACAGCAGGAGCATTGACTGGAGATATAATGAGAGGAGTTGGTGCTGCAGATGCTTTTAATAAATTCACTGGTCAAGCAGCAATCTTTACAGCTATTGGTACTAAAGAAGCAGGTAGAGGAGAAATAGGTGCTAACCTGTTAAGTCAATTGACTGGAAAACTTGGATATGATATAACACCAGAAACAATATTAAGTAGAGCTGGTGGTATTGTTGCTAACTCTAACACAGAACTTATGTTCTCTGGAGTAAAATTAAGATCATTTGGTTTCCAATGGAGATTAACTCCAAGAGATGAAATGGAAGCTCACAATGTAAGAATGATTATTCGTGCATTTAAACAATGGTCTGCTCCTAGAAAACTTGTTAAACTCAATTCAGGAGAACAAGCTGGAGATACAATAGGTAGAGCTGGATCTCCATCATACTTCCTAGGTACTCCAAACGTCTTCAGACTACGTTATATGACCTCTGGAGGAAGAATGATACTCGGAGTTAATAAGTTTAAACCTTGTGCTTGTACATCCGTAAGTGTCCAATATTCACCAGAACAACAATGGAATGCTTATGATGGAGGACAACCAATATCTGTACTATTAGATTTACAATTTGCAGAACTTGAACCAATATATAATACCGATTATAGTCCTCATGTTCAAGAAGGAAGAATTTTTGATCCCAGTGATCCAGACAAAGCTCTTGGTGATTTAATGCCTATAAGCATTATAGAAGAGAATAGTCCATCAACATCTGACGTAGGTTACTAAAATGGCTAGAGGATACTTTTCAAATTTACCCAATATAAACTACGTCTCTAGAACAACTGATAGAAGTTCTAATGATGAATATATTGCAGTAAAGAATTTATTTAAAAGAGGAAGACTTCGTTCTGATTTATCATCAGTCTTCACTGCTTTTAATGATTATGTTATTGGTGAAGATCTTAGACCAGAACAAGTTGCTAATGAACTCTATGGAGATCCTAGACTTGATTGGGTTGTCTTAACCTGTAATAATATAATCAATATAAGAGATGAATGGCCACTAGGTTCTGTTGAATTTAGAAAATTTCTTTTAGATAAGTATGGTGATGATGAAAATTTAAATCAAATACATCACTATGAAACAACCTTCATGGTAGATAACTATGCAAGAATAGTAATTCCATCTGGATTAAAAGTTGATTCTAACTATGACTTTAGCTTCCTTGCATATAATGCCGAATATCAACAAGAAGTAAGTTATAGTGGTGGTATATCAAACACAAGTCTATCCGATGCAGCATCAGTAGATTCTGTGGGAACTGCAAAAGATGCTTCTGGAAATACTATTCTAAACTCTAATTTAACAGCAGTAACCAATCTAGATTATGAAACCGATATTAATGATAGTAAGAGAAGAATTCAAGTTCTTAAGATGGATTACCTAGATATTGTATATAATGATATGAAGAGGATATTTAAATATAAAGATTCTAGTCAATATAAGACAAGTAAATTAAAACAAGCCCATAACCCAAGACTTAGCGGAACATAAAAAAAGGAGCCCCCATCGGGGCCCCAATATTCTGGTTCTCTAGGGTCGATCCTAGGATCCCACCAAAAGAAACCAAGCTGGTGCAATCTAACATGCATCAGCGGTTTTTTTAGCTCCATTTACTCCTCAGCTAACTGCTGGAAGTATTTAAGCGCATCGTCTTCTTCATCTGTTGTCGCTGCAGCAGCAACAGGAACTTTACTTAGTTCTTCATCTGTAGCTGTAGGAGCTTGTACTTCACGATGATTATCTTCATCGGCAACCTCTGGATCCTGATATCTCAAAGATCCTACTGGCAATTTAGCACCAAGAACTGTATCAAGACGCTTCTTAAGAGCCTCATAGTCCTTGAATTGATCAGGAGCAACAAATTCACTTAGGTCATTAACCTTATCATAAATTGATTCAAGTGCCTTATCATCATCTAATAGTGCTTCTACCTTACCGAACTCTGAACTATCATAATTCCAGAATCCTGCAACCTGTTTGATCTTCAACTTAAAGTTAGCACCTTTCCAGAAATCAAATGGATTGATCGCTTCTTCATCATCAAACTCAGGTTGCATTGCAGCAGTAATCTTATCAAAGATCTTCTTACCAAACTTATAAATGAAAACCTTACCTTCATTTTCAGGATTGGAAGAATCCTTCACAACATATACATTTGCATAGTAAGAAAGCTTACGCTTCTGCTTACGTGCAATATCTTTATCAGACTCTCTACCACTATTCCATAGACTACGATTCAATTCTCCAACAGGATCATCTTTACCTACTGTGGTCAAAGAGTTCTCAATGTACCAACCGCCAGGTCCTTGGAAGGCATGACTCCAAACCTGAACCCAAGGAAGATCCATATTAGCGTGTTGAGGAAGGAATCTAACAACGGCATAACCGTTACCTGCCTTATCTACAGCTGGTTTCCACAAACGTTCATCAGTATTATTGCCCTTCTCGTTGAGTTTCTCAACTTTCTTCATCAATCTCTCTGTGAGAGACCCAGAGCGGGACTGTTTTTTTAAGTCAGCAAATGACATTTAATATTCTCCGTATTTTGGTATTTGGATTGTATTGTCCGTATTATTATAATCGTATTAGTTAGTATTGTCAATCCTCTTTTTTGGGGATCTGACTTTCTAATCGGTCTAGTGTTTGGGACAAATGATCGAAGAAAGCATCAACATTCTGGCCTGGTTGTAGGCCTAGAAACTTAGCAGATTCAAGAGCTTGCTCTCTCATCTTCTGAGCATCAGGATCATCTTTTTCAAGTGATAATCTAAACATGAAGTTCTTTTGTTTTTCAACAAGTTTCTTCATCAAGTCAAGATGACTCCTAGTAAATGGCGAATAAGGATTAAATCCCTGCTTTGCCATTATCCCCATTAAATCTTCTTGTAATTCCTGAATTTCGGCCATTGAGGCTCTAACAACAGGTGATTTAAAGAATTCACTCATGTTTAAAAATAGCTTTCAACGTAAGTATTTATAACGGTTTAGCGTTATTTTTGACCCACATAGGGACGTAAATTCCGAAAAGGGCAGCACTCCAAAAGATAGTAAAAACTATCAAATGAGCAACCCTATGTGGTGAAAATATAAACCCAAGTACTACTACAATTACCCACAAATAATCAATAATTCCATGAAAGTATTGCCACCCATCACCAAATCTCTCTATCAATTTGTCTCTTTGACGAGCAAAAAATGGTGATACATGTCTCATCATAACGAACCCCTCATTGAGGAACATTAACATGAATCCAATCCAGAATATCATATTGGTAATTTAGATCTTGAAGTTCTCTTAAGATAATTTAATTCCGTAGCCTGTGCCTTAAGTTTCTCCTTAAGAGGCTTGGTAATTAATTTTGATACCGACTCAAATTCTATATTATTATCTTCACAATAACTAATTATTGCTTCAATATAATTAAGTTTAGACTGTTGTACGAGTGTCTCAATGTCACTTGTGAATTTATTCTGACAAAGGAATTTCTCTTTGAGTAGGTCGTTAACGTCTTTCTCCATACTCCCCGAGCTTACATGTGACAAATTCTTCGACATATTTTGTAAGAAGTTTAATATAGTCACGTTTGTTCGACTTTTCATAGACTTTCACATCGCCATTTTCAGCGACCATTATAGTTACAATTTTATCAACCACAGTGCCTGTCATTTCATAATACATGCAAGCATAAGCGGTTTCTTGTACGAAGTACTGTTGAATCCACTTCTCTGGTTTTATTTTTTTAGAAGTCTTGAAATCAATGATGGCTAATCCACCATCATACTCTGCAATGCAGTCGACCCTACCAGCAATACCAAAGTACTCACTATATAGAGGTTTCTCCAGAGCGTGAATATTATTTATTTTATCTAAGGATTCCTTAGCGGCAATAAACAATGCCTTGGTCGATGGCAATACATCGTCTAAAGTATCTATATCAATATTCAAAAGGTATTTTTCAACCAAATCGTGGAACCTAGTTCCCCTATCAGTAGATACTTTAGTGATTTTATTAGCTTCTTCTTCACCAACTTTCTTACGCCAATTCATAAAGATTTGACGATTATAGAAACTTGTTATTGAAGTAATTGATGGAGCTTTCTTCCCACTGGGAAGGGTATAATACCTTACTCCATCAATTTGATTGGCTTCTAACTCAAAGTCACCGAGTTTATTTAAATGAACAAACGTCATAAAGAAAGAGCGAGTTTAGTAACCAAATAATTTCTTACTAAACCAGATCGAACAATATCATCAAGACCAAATTCAATTACACCAAAATCATCTTCCATGATTTCAATGATACGTTTAAAGTCTAATATGCCATTCTTCTCATTGGATTTCGTAAGATCCGTCTGAGTAGAGTCACCGCAAAATACTATTTTACAATTATCTCCTACTCTTGTTATTATACTATCTAACTCGTGAAAGTTCAAGTTTTGCATTTCATCAACAAGAACAATACAATTATCAAGTGTTGTTCCTCTGATAAATGAAGTACTCCAGAAGGAAATAGTCTCCTGTGTTTTAAGATTCCCATAGAGCATCTCGAAGTCTGCATCTGTAGGCATCTCAAACATGTACTTCACCATGTTTTTGTAAGGTATCTGATAAAGTGAGGACTTGTCTTCATGATCGCCAGGAAGAAAGCCAATTTCACGGGTACTAACAAGAGACCTAACAATATAAATTTTTTCGTAAGGCGTAGTTTCATCTAGAACGTCCTTAAGGGCCAAATATAGACTGATAAAAGTCTTACCAGTTCCAGCAGCTCCATAGGCAAATAGATTCTTACCTTTGGCATAATAATCAAATAAAATCTTCTGATTATCAGTAATTGGTTCTACAGGAACCAACATTCCATCATTAATAGGTTTCTTGCGGCGCATTTGCTTCGCAGTCATCCCCACTCCAATAGGATCAGAGTTACTTGATGCTCTTTTCCGTCTTGCCATACTATGTAATACCCCTCTTAGCTAACCTTCCCTGAATACCAGCAGATTTCTCAGTCTTCTTAAGTACTTCAGTCCAGCCTGGGTGCTTATTATGTAACTTATCCTTCCATTCTCCTACTTCACCAACGCCTGGCACAGTAGAGGGATCTGACCAATCTCTTTGCCAATCAGGATTATCCTCGCACCATTTAGACCATTCAGTCACACTCATTGCGACTTCTTTCTGTTCTCCAGTAGTTTTATGTATTACAGGATAAGTTGCCATTAATCTTGTTCCTCATCAGGTGTAATCCATCCCAAAGCTTCCGACACTATTGGGAATGTTTCTATAAACACATCTCTACATGCTTCTGCAATAATCATGTGTTCTTTCTGCGTTCCATGTGCAGAACGTAAGTTTATATAGTGTATCCAAGACCGACAAGATCCAGTCATATAGATCTTAGTGGGAGTACAAAGAGGAAGAACCATTCTTGCACACTCTTTGGCAACACCAAGTTCTAGCATTTGGTGATACAAATTTGTTGCAGAACTAAACAAAGTAACCATCTGTCTGTTTAGTTTCTCTACATCATCAGGATCTAAATCGTCTGTCGAGTTTTGACGATTCTTTAAATCCTGTCTCCTGAGTTCTGGTAGTTCAATCTCTTTTAACTCACTTGTACTAGCATATCTCTGGGAGAATTCTTGGAAAGTGAAAGACCTATGACGTAAGATCTGTGCAGCAATAGCACGAGTAGTTTCTATCTCTAATGTCATAGAGGATTGTTCAAAAACTGACCAATGTTGATGCTTAATGCAGTATTTGAGTAATCCAGCAAACTTATCGTTTTCCTGATTAGACGGATTAGAAACTCGGGCAATATAAGCCATCAGTTTTTCCGCATCAGGGGTAACTGATACTAAAGATACGTTTTTCGCCATGCAGTTAGTCGGTGTATCCGTCGTCGTCTTCACTGTTTCCATAATGTGGTTCTTTTAAATGATCAGTAATTTTAGTGGTGTATGCATCTATATCAGAATAGACTTCTGATTCTAACACATTTACCAGAGATTTCAAGTTTTTAACAACGGCTTTAAGTTTTTCTTTTTCCATAATTAAATGAAGTAGTTAAAGTTAATTAACACCCTTTTCAAGGTATCAGTAGAGGTTACACCCCTATGCTTAGAATTTGAATTAAAAACAAGCATACGGTTTTCCACACTCTCTATCTTTGTACCATCTTCAAACTCAGTGTATCCATTATTAGTATTAATATAAAAAATGGAAGTTATACAATCATCAACATCCGAATGAAACGCATGTTCTTCATGAGTAGGTGTTTTCATATTTAGATTAGCCTTACTCCTGACAAATGAAACTGGGTCTAATTTATCAAATATTGGTTGTAAATCACGCCAATATAGACTTGATGGTGCAAAATCACAATATAACGGATGAACAAATTGAATTTTTCCATCACCAGGCATTACTATGCCATCGTAGCAATTCCAAGCAATCTGCATACCCATAAAGATATTGTAGATTGGTCGAAACTCCTCTTCAGACAGAAAATTATCAATCAGTTCATGTTTTGTCATCTTGTGATTCTTCCGACTCCTTCAAGAGATTAGATACCAACTTCTCGGTATCATCCATTGTCTTAACAGCAAAGATAGAAGACTTCATATACTTCTTAATCTTCTTATACTTCTTCATTACCTTTTTATATTCTTCAACATTGATATTGACTTTACCTTCACTACCAATGTTCTCTTGTCTCACCTCATCCATTAATCCCACCTCGTAACTGTAAGTTCGATAGAGTTATCCTCCATCTCCCATTCTTCTTGGATAGTGAATCCTTCCTCTTTAACAGCTTTATGCAATACCATTCTTGCATATTGTTGTGATAGTTTGTCAAGGAATCTCTCCACAGGAATAGGTTCATTCCATGTCTGAAGATCTGTCACTAACTCATAAGTCTCTGTTGTTGGATTAAATCTGAATCCAATATCCTTACCAACTGCAACATGAACATTAACCTCTTCATGTTGATGGTTTGCAGGATTCTCCAAAGTCTTATCGACTTCTACTTCATAATTAAGCATCTCAAGAGCTTCTAACAAAGCTTCCTTATCTTTAATTTTGGTCTTGATGGTGCTGAAGTGTGACATTTTCCTCTGTAGTAACTTTCTGATAATAACTCGGTGTATGTTGTCGGTATTGGACATCACCCAACTTCTTTTCAATATTAGAAGTTATGGCTTCACAAGCATCGCCTGTGCATCCTTCAATTCGTTCTTCAACTACACCATCTTGACGAATACGATAAACAATAGTCTTCTGTCCCATTATTTCTCTCCTTCATCTTTTGATTTTCTTTTTCTGGTCTTCCTCTCTGGAGGATTAGATTCAGACTTTTTGATCATACTTTCCTTCCAAAGTTTAGGAGGAACCTGACCATCAGACTGTTTCCATGATACGACATTCTTGTACTTATCATAATAATAGTCAAACATTTCAACTGTACTATTGCCTAAAGCAATATCGTAACAGGTTTTATCCTCATTACGATATTCAACAAGATAAGCTGTATAAGGAAGTTTCTTGTCCTGTGCCAATTTAGGATCACAGTTCTCGTGAATTACCTTCAACTTCTATTCCCCCAAGTGATTTCTGGAAAAGCTTCTGCAACTATTTCTTTAGTAATACTATACTTTGAACCTAGTTGTTTATCCTTAACTAAAATAAGAATTTCCGCTTCTTGTTGATGAAGAGTTTCAAGTAAGTTAATGAACATACTTTCTCTCTTTATTTTATTCAAGGCATCATCACCACCTTTGACAAAACGATAGAATTGTCTTCCACCATTACGAATAGTGGTTCTCTGTGGCATTCCCTTTTCTGGATCTGCCTGTTGATCACCATCAACTGGTTGATACGGAACAGGTCCTTCTGGGAGCATAGAGATAACACTCTCATCGAAATTCCAAATGAAAAGCATCTTCATGCCATCATTGTTACAATGAGTCCTAATTAGATCTACCTTTTTAGTGCGAACCCTTTCAGAATCAACTGCCTCTAGAATCTCATGTACCAAGGGATTGGGTGGCAGCTCCCGTTTTTTAACTGCCACTGTTCTTGGTTTGCGTGTAGCTGTGGGCTTCTTAATAGTAGCCCTTTTACGAGTAGCCGTAGTTTTACTCCTCTTCGTCGGTGTCTTCTTCGCTGTCGTCATAATTGTTTTCAAATCGAAGTGCTAAAATCTCATCTGGAATCAAATTACCGTTTTCATCAAACATTTCTGGATGAGTATATACCTGTTCATATTGATGAGAATAGAGTAATTTATTTTGTTGTGCTAACCAGCCTATTATACCACCAATCATTAAAAATGTCACGCACAATAGGGTCATTATAACAAGTGCTGTAGCTTCCATAGCTCCTCTCCGTGGTTAGTTCTTCTTTTTAATGTCTAGAGAAAGATTGACTTCCCTGTTCAGGACTTCAAATCTTAACTCGAAAGTCTTTTTGGGTTCTGGTTTCTTAGGTTCTCCTTTTAGTAAAAGTTCAACGCCCTTATTTATGTCTATGTCTCCAAGTGCCATATCAAATGACCCTATGCTCTTTTAAATATCTTATAGTCCTCTTACAATCCCCAATATATTCACCAGCCAATTCTACTTGAGGGAACATATTCTTGCCTGGAAATCTCTTCTCAAAATCCTCTTCAGTATAATCTAGACCAAGAAGTTTATATTCATATTCCTTCCCAATCATATCCATAACCATTATAAGTTTGTTACAGACGCTGCAGCCTTCTTTTCCGTAGATAGTAAACATAGTTCTATTTGGTATAGTTTCAATAACCTCAACAGTTTCCCATTGATGTCTATAAACAATTAAGCCTGTTAAAGTATCCTCATTAATACAAACGGTAAAATACTCTGGTAACAAACAGAGTATTCTACCTTGTGTGTAAGATCCATCATTGTCATAGACTCTAACTATCGAGTCTTGTTTGACTTTTTTCGTTCTCGCAGTATCTAAGAAAACTACTTTCGATTCCATCCGTTGACTGATTCCCCTGCGATACCCATTCATTGCAGAATTCGTAGAGTTGTCGGACATTATCTAAGGTGAAGTAAGGTTTGAGGGTTAAAAACGCTTCCTGACGGAGCTTCATACGTTCGTCACTATATCGCCAGTCACTCATCGGTTTCCGTCTCCAAATGTTTAATTACCTTATCCATTCTATCAAATAACCCATCTGTAGAAATGAGATTGTCGATATGTGAAATCATACCTCCAATCTCTCTAACAATATAAGGTTTTTCTGCTTTTGCAGCAAAGGCAAGAGTCTCACGCAGTTCTCTTTCTGCGGATCTCAAACCATCTTCCACTTGTTGTGATAGTGACATTATTTTGTACCATAATTAATAGAATCCCAGTCCTTCTGGAATAGATCAAGTCCCTTATCAGTTAAGATATGATTATACATCTTATCAAAAATTGCAGGGGGCATAGTTACAACATCAGCTCCTACTGAGAAACACTTAGCAACATCAGCGACATTCCTCAAAGATGCTGCAAGAACTTGTGTCCTTGATAAGTGTTCTTTATATAGAGATGCAATGTCTCCTACCAATCCTACACCATCAAAAGAGTTATCGTCAACCCTACCTACAAATGGTGAAATATAAGTTGCATCTGCTTTTGCAGCAAGAACTGCCTGTGCAACTGAGAAACACAATGTTACATTAACAGTAAATCCATCGGATGCAAGTAATTTACATGCTTTCAATCCTTCTACTGTTAGTGGTACTTTAATAGTAACATTCTTATGATCTTTGAATGCTTGTGCCTGTTCTATCATCTGAGGAGCATTATCTGCAACTACCTCAGCGGAAATGGACTCAAAGTAAGGAAACTCCTCAGCGATCTTCTTAACGGTCTCTACTGGGTCTCCACCACTCTTAAGTATAAGTGTTGGGTTTGTTGTCACGCCATCTATAAGACCTGTCTGAACCCTCTCATTAATCAGGTCAAAATCGGCAGTATCAAGGAAGATTTTCATTTAGTTCTGGTTTTTTAATTTTTTTGTTTTGTCTTTTAATCATTTTTGCATAATAAACATCCTGTTCTGTCCACCAATCTGGATGTTTCTTTGCACTCTTAATTAACCTCTTTGCGGTTTTCCGCAAATCTTTCCTCTGGTCCTCGTCCATCCGTATTCTTAGTATTCCTGACATATGTGTGCGATTTAATATTTAGTATTTCATTTATATGGAAATACATTCTGGTCACACCAGTCATAGAACTCCTAAGCTTCTGAACTGTAAGTAGTTGTCGTTCGAGTGCCGTCATGAGTCCTCCGTAATGTATGTAAGTATCTTAGGACTTCCTCTCGGACTTCCATCAATTCATTATAACACTTTTGGTTGTGAGCACAACCACGAAGTTTATGATCTGGTTTATGAATCGACTCTATGAAGATGTCCAATCCTCGATTGTACTTCTCCCACTGTTCTTCATTATCAATGATAGAGTTCTGATCGTTCATTGTTAAGTATCGTATTTATCGGTGCCAGTGACTATTCTCATCTTTTCGATTTCAAGCCACTGTCTCTCCATCTCTCTAGCAACATACATTACTTTCTGATCGAGAATATCTCTTTGTTCCAGTATATATGCTATGGTATCTGACAGTGTTTGACGGTTGCCTTCACTATCTTTGAGATAGATTGAATAGGTATTACGAAACTTCCTAACTAAGTGTATTCTTAATACTGCATATAGTATTAAGTTACTAACTAGGATCCAGAAGAACATCATCTGAATCTCTCGGCTACTGTCATTTCTTTAACAAAGTTTTTAAAAAAACTCTTAAGAATTGACAAGATTGTTTTGCCTGCATTTCCTTGAATTTCATCGAACATATTCATGTTCAATTTAAAAGCAAAATTAGCTTCATCAACAATTTTCTTTGCTTGTGACTCATCAATTGGCAAATTATCTAAAGTAGAGCGATACTTAGTCTTAAACGATTTCTTATCAGAAATTGTTGGAAACTCATAAAAGTCCAATCCACGATCATCAAGACTTAAGGCCTTCTCTGCAATACCCTTAAGAATTTGACCTCCAGATAGATCTCCAAGATACCTAGTATAATGATGACCCACAAGAAGATATGGATTTTCATGAGCTATCTTATGAATACGATCAACATACTCAAGAGTTGCAACAGTTGGATAGATTTTATCTCTCCAAGTTTCGCCCCAAAAATACTCACAATCTTTCACCAATGCATCATGTCGTTTGAGTTCATCAAATGCAAGAGGTCCTACTGATGGATCCTCTTCCTTCAATCTATCAATCTCGGTTTCTAATGCATGATATATGAAATAGAAATTTGCGATTAATTGACCGTAACTATCTTTATCAACAACACCCTTTAGAAAACCACTAACAAATTTAGTATTTTCTGCTGCGGAGTGTGATTCTTTAGTTCCGTCTTTTAGTCTTTTAGCAAAGTCAGTTACTGCCATATAAATTCAGGAGTAATAAGTTTATTGTACCTCAGAATCTTCGGTTTGTAAAGCTGGGAAAAAATGATACTCGTTGTCCCACCTCAATCCTGAGTTATTTAATTCGTGTTTTGTAACATCCTCGTTCTTCAATCTATCCAAGGTATTGAGAATGTCTGTTAATTTATTTAAATTTTGTGAATGTCCATCTTCTGATGAATAACCTAATGCTTTCCGTAGATGCTTTTGTGCTTCATCAATATGGACGTTAGTTGCTGTGTTCATTTTCCTCTAAGTAATCTACAAATAGGATGCCATCTAAATGATCAATCTCGTGTTGAACTACCCTTGCAGGTAAATCCGTGAGTTTCCATGCTTTATACTTTCCTGATTTATCTTGAAATTTAACTTTAATCTCCTTGGGTCGTGAAACTTCCCCATGTTCATCAGGAACACTCAAACAAGCTTCATCAAATAGACACTCCTCTTTACTCTTCCAAGTTATCCTTGGATTTATCATCATATAAGCTTTTCCTTCTTCGTCAATGGTAATAACACGTTTGTTAATACCTATCTGTGGTGCGGCTAAACCAATGCCTTCATATTTATACATGGCATCAGACATTTTTTCATACAATTCCTCGATAGTATCGTCTATTACATCAATTTCAGTAGATACTACTCTAAGAACATCATCGCCTATTGTTTTAATCTCCGCTGTCATCGTCTTCCTATTACTACATCCCCATCATCATCTTCATCCTCTTCTTCATCCCAAGGATCTTCTACTTGGCCACTATCAATACGATCCTGTAGGGACTTATATAATGGGTCTTCTGGTTCAGGTTGTCTATTAAAATTAACAACTAAAAGTTCATCACCAGACTGAACCTCTGCCATTTCTGGATGAGGTGGTCTTGTAACTTTTCTTTGTTTTTCCTCAATAACTGGTTTAGTCTCTGTAGTATTCCATCCCTGAGACATTAATCTTATAGCATAAAACAATAAGACTAACCAAGTTACTACAAATATTAAAGTCATTCGTCGTCTTTACTCCTTAATTCCACATTCAAGAGATAGAACCATACGACTCCAAGAACTAATATGGTGAATATTCTAATATTCTCACCATTAACAACAATTCCACCAACTGTCATCTGCCTGGTATGTATCTCTGTGCTTTCTGTGCTGTATCCTGAATCAATGGCATCATATCATTCTCTACTCTCTCTATAACATCATCAATAACATTTACATCCAAATCCATAAAGGGTGGAATGATACCCAAAATTCTTAATAACCCATCTAGGAATAAGGCAAGACAAATAAACCCAAGGATCATACTTATGATGGTTGCCTTAAAGTTATGATCAGCCATTGACTTTTCATCAATGGCTCGTGCTTCATCTAAAGCATCTGCGATCATCTTATCAACTTCTGCTTTAGTATAGAAATCTCCTATTATTGGGATGTCGTGTCTATCTGGACTCATAATCTATATTTAGTTAGATTACTCAATATCTATGAGGAATCTTGTCATATGCTTCAGTTTCATCATCATCTTCTGACGGATCAACTAAACCTTCTTTTTTAAGTCGGTTATAGTTATAACAGCTCCCAGTAGGACTTAACTTAATCTTTGGTAGTCCTGCTTGTTCCTGAACTTCATCCAAGAACATCTGGGCTCTTTCATCTTCTGTCATAGGTTAAAACGAGAGTTGGGGTCATATTTAATTATAACCCATGCAGAATAGACTGCCAATGCGGCAGGGATTATTAGAAAAGGCATGATAGTTTAAATTACTGCTCGATTATACCTTCCTTCGACTGTTCTGTCAAGGGAAGTCCTAAAGTCTTATACTCTAGTAGTGTTTTTAAAAAAAGATTCTCTTCTTTTAACCGTTCATTCTCTTTTTCTAAAAACTCACAATGTTCTTGGTAGATAATAATACTCATATTAATGGAAAAACCCCGATTTTTGGTCGGGGTCGATTTTTAAACAGACGGGTTTACTATTAAGTTTTCATCGTAAGATATCGCTACACACTCTTCGACATTGGTTTGCATTGTCATCACAATCTATAAGACAGTCGAAATAATCATCCATACGTTGATCTGTGTCATTGAAATGTAATGAGTCCAGACTATCTTCGTGGTGTATCCATTCTGCCATTTGATTATGTGACATTAGGTTACGCATATTGGGGCCCTCCATAAAGAACAATTAAAACCATAATTTAGATGGGTTTTCAGTGCATCTTGTTTCCTTCGATTCTACCATTATTTAGTCAGGAAACCCTCAAAAATAGCATTATCTAAACAATTCTTAAAGGCGTAATTTTACTTATTCGGTTTTCCCTGCACCTGTCTTAGATGGTGGGTTTAAATGAATAAAACCACTCAAAGGTGTATGTAAATGTTCTAGTACATGATCAATCTTAGTTTCAAGATTATGTAAATGTTCTAGTACATGATCTATTCTAGGATCCTCAGTTGCGGTTGGAACTGGATATGTAGTACCATCTACCATAGTATCTACATTAAAATCAACTGCACTTGCATAGTAAGCAGGATCATCATAAGCAGTACCACCAGCACCAGTAGTTACAGTATAAGAAGCAGTACTTCCAGCACTAACATACTCAGTACCATTGTAATCAAAAGAAGTTCCTACTGAAACTTGCACCCTATCTTCGGGTTTAATATATTCTCCAGTGACAGGATCGTGAGATCCATCGTTATATGAAGTTGTCATAATTCCTCTTATTTGGTTGGTCTAGTTACTCTATCGTCAGCCTTAGGATCATATGCTCCTTTTATTACAGAGTCACTCGTTGGACGAGTAATTCTATCATCCTTACTTGCATCATATTCGGATGCTGGTTTTGGTTCGGTAGCCATGGGATTGTTTTGTTCTACATCTTTATTTACCAAAGATTCTACCATAGGAGAAATATCTGGTAAAGGTTCTCCTGACATAATTGCAACAGGAGCTGAAGCAAGTGTTACTGTCACTGCCGTGAAAGCTAATCCTGCTTCAAGTAATTGCAACAGTTCTACCAATCGTCTTCCTCCTGTTCCCTCATCTCTATGTATTCTTTATTTTGTCTACATATTCCATGAACATCAATTTCTTGATGTAAATGTGCAGAAGTATGAAGACCTTCTATCAATAAGAGAATTGACAGTAACATGACTGGCATCATCCATAATGGATGTCCAATCACTTCATCTGTTTTCATCTGAAAATAGCAGTCCTCTTATATATTATAACATAAAAAAAAGAGACCCTCAAGGGTCTCTTAAGAGTGTGCAAGGATTCATCAAGCGTTGCAAAGTTCTTTTTGGAACTTAACCCCACGATAAGTCATTTCTGACTTCTTGCAGGTTTCTTGCTTGCGATTGTCGGTGTCGTATGTGACACCTCTGTATGTGACTTTTGCCATTGGATTAACTCCTAAAGTAGTTGGGTTTTTAGGTCCGTTCCTTTAGTCGGCTTTTGCGTCCCAGTCGCAATGACTTGTTTCTTCTAACACGATGCTGATCATCTCAGCTCGTGTCTCATCTTCTATCTTAAACTCTTGCATCTTATCTAAAAGAGCTTGAGCATCAATACAAGAAAAGGCGGTTGCGATAACTGCTAGATGAAACATGGGATGAACGTATCCGTTCCGAGTCGGCTTACTTGCGACCTGAATGTATCAGGTTGAACGATATGTGTTAAGACTAACACACTTTTATTATATATGCAAGTTAGGGTGTTAATTTTGATACAGTTTAAGGATGTTTTAACTTTTTGTATATGAAGTTATTACGAGTCAAAATTACTCCCGCTCTATCTTCATATTCATTCTTAGTATTCTGTTTTTGCCACTGTAATATTCGTTGCTCTTTGTAAGGATCGTAGAAATCTTGTTTCCGATACCATTCTTGCCAAGGTTCATGGGCTTTATCACTATTGCATAAAAAACAGGCACACACGAGATTGGTATTCTCGTTAGTACCCCCAGAATATCTTGGTATTAAATGGTCTAAAGTTAAACTCTCTCTTGATCCACAATAAGCGCATTTATGGTCAAATTCTTCTTTAATGGACAATTTCCATATTTTTTTAGCCTCGTTAGGTGAGCATGTGTGAAGATTAAACAAATAATCGTCAGGGGAACTAAAAACTTGCAAAAGGCAAATCTAGCAACTATAAAATTATATAGCCTTTTCTTTTAGTGTATCACCACAAACCAAAACGTCCAAATCACTCTTATAAAAAGTCTCCAAACTATCAATAACCCTTCCTGCAATTGGTTTTCCATTTACATTCAAAGAAGTATTCAAAAGTACGGGTAACCCTGTTAGTTCTTCAAATTTAAGAATTAATTCATAATAGTCCTCTTGTTCTTTAGGTACTGTATTAATTCTACATGTACCATCTTCATGAGTAATTGCTGGATATTTACTAGGTTCAAGTACATCTGTAACATACAACATATACCTTGAAGGACCATTCCAATAGAAATGTTGAGATACCTTATCTTCTAATACAGAAGCACCAAATGGTCTAAAGGGTTCTCTACGTTTAACTTTCTGGTTAATCCATTCTTTTCCTTCTGGATCATCAGGTCTCATTAATATACTTCTATTACCTAATGCTCTTGGGCCTATCTCTCCATGTCCTTGATGCCATCCAACAATCTTTCCTTGTGCAAGTAGTTCAGCAGTATCTTTAATAGTCTTTTCAGAAGGTCTAGGAACTGTCTCATCATCCTGCCAGAATGGAAACCCACTTGTATCAAATGGATCCAAATTATATGTCCTTCTTAGATATTCAATAACTCCCAAACTCAATCCCTGATCATTTGCATGTGGAGGAATAACGAGATTAGGAAAATTGTCCTTTAAAACCTTGTTTATAATAGTATTCTGTGCAATACCTCCAGAATACCCTATAATATCTCCTTCTTTTACAAATTCCCTAAAATGCTTCAAATACAACTGTTCTGTTTTCTCATGAGCAGTTGCAATATAATCTAAAGTAAAATTCCTATCATTTGCATTTCTTTCAATCTGTTCAAAATTCCACAAATCGTTCAATTTGTCAATATGATCAACATCTGGAACAGCAGAAAACTCCGTATTACCATGTGCCTTTAAAGCCATGATTTTACCCGCTTGATCCAAATAATGACCCTGTAACCCAAGTACAGAACCAAGTCTAGTCATTATAAACCCCAAACTTGGGGAATAATGCATCATCTGGCCATTTGACTTACTACTATCAATTAACTTATTATCTCTCCATACACTTCTATACATCCAATCATCACCAAACCCATCTAGTACAAAATGGATATTTGGTTCAATTCCCAAAGGCCAGAAACTTAGTGAATGAGCATAATGATGGTCAATTCGGTGAATTGGGCAATTAAACCCCAAATCCCTAAAAACAGGAATTTCGAGATTTTCTTCAATTTGCTCAGGATTGCAATATACCTCATTATGAACATGAGTGTCCATAACGATACCTACAGCACCAACGTCCTGTGGAGTAATATTCCATTCTTCCAATATACGTGTCCAACCATAAAGACCTTCAAAGCCAAAATGTTTGACTTGAAAGTCTCTTTCAAATGATTTGTACTTTATCCGATCACCATCAAAATAAGTAATATTTGAGTCGTGAGCACATAAACGAAGCGCCAATAATTTCATTCGACCCTACAGATCAAAAAATAGCCTGAGTTTTTTTCCGAGCTTTTTTGGAATAAAAAGCTGATTTTACATGCCAGGGCCAGCAAAATCAGGAGTACCTCCACCGCCTGGAAATCCTCCACCACCGCCTGGAAATGGTTGTCCGCCTCCTCCGCCTGGAAATGGTTGTTGTCCTCTTCCTCCCATAGGAGAAGCACCACCCATGCCTGGGCCACCCATCATACCACCTGGCTGCTGACCACTACCTGATGTAGATCCGCCTTCACCACCTATAGTATGTTCAGCTCTATGGAGTTCCAACACCTCATTAACTTCTTTAAGTTCTTTCCTAACTCTTTTTAATTCAATGAGGATTAAATCAAGTTTCTCGTTCTGATCCATTCTAACGTCCCTCTCTGGATATGTTTCTAATAGTTATATGATTACCTTCTATAGAAAATCGAAGGTAGTCTCTGTGATCCCATTCAAGTTCTTCATAGAGTTTATTTAATTTATCCATGTCATCCCAAAGATCGGTAGGAGTAGGTTCCCCCCAGAAAGGATTTTCTTCCATGATTAAGTGCTAGGGGCTTTAAAGTACTTGTTTATGACATTAACTTGATCATCATATCTTGCAATCTTATCAAGTTCAACTTGAATTGCTTCAGTAATGTCAGAATGTTCTCCGATTCCTGCTGGATGTTCAAGATATACTTCCACATTAGCTTTATGCTTTGCGATTTCACCTTGAGCGTGTGCTAATACTGCACGTAATAATTGCTCTCTCATGTGTAATAATCCCATAGTTATACAAGTTTTCGTTCTTGAAGGTATTTAACAGTCTCATTACATCCACCGATGTTGGTTACATCACAAACAACCTGTGGGAAGGTAGAATGATCACCAAACTGTCCATAAAAGGCTTCTCTGGTGAAATCTCTATCTAATTCGTACTGTACATACTTCAACTCAGCCAATTGTAACACAGAAACTACTTTATCGCAATAAGGACAGCCAGGCTTAGAATATACAGTAAAATTCATAGAAGGATTGCTCCAATTATGAATCCTTTAGCAAATGAAACACATAACATTTGATAATCAGTTAGATTAAACTTGTCTTGAAATTTCTTGGCAAGATTCCTATCCCATTCGACTGCTTTGTCGAATACTTTTTGTGCTTTGTCTGGTAATCCCATGAGTAAGTAACAAAAAAACTATTTAGCCTTGCCAAATTAAATCAGGCATAGCTGCTGGTTGTTGTCTTCCTATTGTCAGCATAAGAATAAAATACCCAAAGAACCATATAAGATTGAAGATCCATGCTTGTCTGTAAAGATACTTTCTTATACCCATAGAAATAACAACCCTCTTAACATCTTCTGGGTTGTCTTCATTACCTCTTGCTCTGAAGATCTGTTCTATAATAACTGCAACAATAGTACCTATCACCAAAGGATAGAATACAAAGTTTGCAAATGACATTATTGCTATTAGGAAGGTCATGCGAATTGTCGTAGTTGTTGTAGTATATATTTGTATGCTTCCACTATATCCCCTTCATCTTTTCTAAAAAGATCCTTATCGAATCTCTCTTTCGTACCCTTTTTCCAGAGTCGCATGTTGTCAGGTGATAGTTCATCAGCCAAGAATAAATCGCCGTGAGCATCGTGTCCAAACTCCAATTTAAAATCTACAAGGTCAATACCCATGAGAGTGAATAGTATTTGAAGTTGTGAATTTACTTCAAGTGCTATCTCTTTCATAGGTGTGGGATCAATACCCATTAGTCTTACTCTGTCATGAGTGAGTAATGGATCATCCTTAGCATCATCCTTAAGGAAGTATTCTACTATAGGTGGTTGAATATTAGTCCCTTCATTGATGTTAGTATTTTTTACAATACTACCAGCAGCAATGTTCCTTACTATAACTTCTACTGGTATGATAGTCAATTTTTTACAGATTAATGTATCAAGACGAGGACAATCAATATAATGTGTCTTAATTCCTCTCTTCTCCATCAACTCAAAAAGTAATGCAGATATAAGACAACAAGTAGCACCTTTACCTTCAGGAAAATCTACTCTCCTACCATTACCAGCAGTTACCTTATCATGAAAATGTATATAAACTCTCTCTGCTTCACCTGCAATCTCATAAACAGACTTTACCTTACCTTGAAGTAATAGACTATCATGTGCCTCATTCTGAGGTACTTTTGTATAGAAAATATTCGGTTGGTCTTTAGTATCTCCAGACATAAAGGTTTCCTATCTTTTTGTTATTATAACATAATGTTACTTTCGGATCAACTCAAAAGTATAAATGTGTTTGCCTGGCGTTTGAATATACTTTGCATCACCAGTATCCAAAGCATCTTTCAATCTCTGTGCAAACGGTTTCAACTTACCTTTATACTTAGTTCTAATTGCCTTATCATGATAGGTTTTTCCATCATATTCTATCACCCGACCTTTAGAAGTTAATCCTTCATACTTAAAATTAGTAGCACGATAAATGATACCTGTATGATTATAGTGTGCATCTGCATAAGAAACTATAATCTTATGATTACTATATTTCTTCAACCATCTCTGA